>Ga0187827_10004290_pt1 | contig 17619 bp, 8 predicted proteins | sample ETNtaG_39_FD_167969 | JGI IMG/M metagenome (GOLD analysis project Ga0187827, IMG submission 167969) | Marine microbial and viral communities from oxygen minimum zone, Eastern Pacific Ocean - ETNP2014_SV_150_PacBio MetaG (Illumina Assembly) | ecosystem: Environmental > Aquatic > Marine > Hypoxic... | reverse complement strand
ACAGAAGTGGCTGGAGTACCTCGGGTCGGCTCAGGACAACGTGCGCCCGGAGATTCTGCGTGTGCTGGCGGAAAGGCGCGACGTCAAGGCAGTCCCGACCATCAAGACTTTCCTCGAACATAAAGACAAGCATACGCGAATCGCAGCCTTGGGAGCCCTGGTTTCGCTGGCCGGAGCCGAGAGACTGTCTGCAGTCGTGAAGGCGACCTCTGATCCGAGCCCGGAGATCCGCGAGGCAGCCTACAACATACTGGCTTCTTCCCGGTTCCCGTCGGCCACCGAAGCTCTGTTAACCCTCGCCAGGAAGGCCAAGACCATCGAAGAAAACTCCATCGCTCTTCAGCATTGCTTCAGTCGCATAGCAAAGGGAAAGGTTCCGGAATCGGACAAGCTCGGAGTCCTGGAAAAGTCTGTGGGGCTTTCCCGGCGTCCTGAAGAGAAGAGACTCGCGCTCCCCGAACTCCGGGAATTGGCAACCCTCGGCGCCCTGCGACTCACCAAGTCGCTCCTGAACGACGCACCGCTGCGGGAAGACGCAGCCGGCACCGCGGTGGTGATCGCCGAGGCCCTGGAAATCGAGGACGAGAAGACGAAGCAGGAGGCCGTGGACATAATGCAAAGCGTTGTAAAGCAGACGAAGAATCCGACGACACGTAAAGCCGCCGAGAAGTTCGTCTACAAGCACAGGCCACCGAAGCTGGAAGCCGCCGACCCCGCGGGAATGGAAGAAATCGACCCCGCTGACCTGGAAGCCGCCGACCCCGATTTCTAGGGCCCAGGGCCATCCAAGTCATCTGGCAGGTCTTCCACAGCGCAGTCGGCAACTCCCTCTCGGCTGGACCATGGAGGTTGAGCACGTCTTCGCCCGTAGGGAAGCCACGCACCGGGTACTCCTCGCTGGGGAGTTGCGCGGATTCCTGTGCGCCTTTGTCACCGCTTTGGCCTTCTGCAGGTGGAGCAAAACAATCCAAAGCGCCCGACAAGTCGGCGCACCCCAAACGACGCCGCAGGCAGGATTGTCCGGGCCGAAGTCGTTTTCACTTCCCTTTCGGCCTAAGCTCGAACGAGCGGAGCGCGATGCCGCGCTTGTGGTTTTCGTATTTGATGCTCTTGGGGGTCTGGACTCGCAGAGCCTGGACTCCCTTCTCCAGCTTCAGTTCAACGGGCGGAGTATCCTGCCAGAGGCCGTAACTCAATGGGATGTCTACAACGGCGATTCTGGTCTCGCCGGAGAATATCTCGAGCAGCTGATCGACGTTGATACACGCGGCTGTCATCATGATTTTGTAGATGCCCGCCGCCGGGGCATCGATGACATAATCCGCCCACTGCTCTCTCATCTGCTGCTGGAAGTAAACCTGTTTGCCGCCGCCGAAACTCTCGTGGATGAGCACATGCGGCACCTGTCCTCCCCACGAAATCTTGCCTCCCGTCTGAGCGAAGTTGGCAGCCTTCACGCGGATCACACCGTCTACGGCCTTTGCGGGCTCCACCGATTGCCTGGTTATAGGGGCAGCCGGCTTGGGAGCTGCGGTCTTGGATGGCTGTTCTGCCGCTGCCTTTTCCTCTCCCGGCAACTTTTGGATCGCACGGGCAATGGCCATGACTGCTTCAGCACGGTCTGACGGGGCAAGCGCGGCGGCAAGCCAGCGAAGGTGTTCCACTCGCGAGAACTTTTCGGCATCCGATCGCTCCGCAGCGGCTGCGACGAATTCCGGGCCGGGTAATCCCCTGACTTTTGACACGTGCCATCCGGCCCCGTAGTCGACCTTCCAGGCAGTTCCAGGCTGCGGTTGGTTCGCCGGATTGGCAGCTTTGTAGGCCGCGGCAGCGTGCCTCGGTTGACGCACCCCGACGGCGGGGATGCCGAAGGAATGGCATATCATCTGCGCCCACGACGACCGCGGACCGCACTTGCCACCGCCCGCGAGCACATTTTTGAAATGCACGTAGCCGGCTGGATAAAACTGCGCCGGAGCGTTCCTTCGCCACACCAGGCTGGTCGATTTGATGACCCTTTGATTGATTCTTAAGTCCGGCCGAAACGTGTTGACCATCTGTCTCGCCCAAGTCAGGTCTTCGTTGGTCGCACCGGAGGAAACCACAAGCGTGTAATCCCAGACGGACAGGCTGTCGAAATTCGGAAAGAGCTCTTTCTTCTGATGAGCGGTCTTGTAAAGCTTGTAGCGTTCGACGGGATCGGCCGGCTTCGCAGCGCCGCCCGCTCCGATATTGACCGAGCCCGGAGGGGCAATCCCGACGGCGATGGCCAGCTTCAAACACAGGCCCTCTTTGGCGTCCGCGTCGGCCTTCAGAACATTCTTCCAAATCTCCAGCGCCTTTGTGTTGAGGGTGTATTTGTTCGCCTCGCGGGCGGCAAGGCTGAGCGGCACACTTGCTTCCAGGTATAGCTCCATGACCGGTGCGCTCTTCATCAGCCAACTAAGGAACTCGCGGTTGGCCGGATCCGCTTTGGCGAATTCGCCCAGCTTGTCCGTTCCGGTCTTGGAAATGAGTTGCCGTTGATTCAGAACGCATCGGAAGGACGAGTCTATGAGCAGGGCTTCCAGGTCGGCTCTGGTTGGTCTGGCCGGCGTTTTCTGTTTGAGCCAGGCGTTCGCATCAGCCAGGTAGATGGAAAAATCTCCGCTCTTGATGGCTGCGTCCAACGCACGGTCATCGGGCTGCCCCGCCATCAATTGCCAGGTCATGGAACAGAGGAAGGCCGCCGCGATTACGAACTTTAAGCGAGATTGAAATCCGGAATTCATAGATAGGTTACCTCTTGATCATGTTTGTTCGGACGGCTTGCCAATACAGATTATTTCTTCATCTCCAGTAGCTCGAGCATCGTGTCGGCGAATGTCTTGCCCGCGAGGATCATGAACCGGCCTGAGCCATAATAGTGATATCCCCTGTTCGAGGTCGCACGCTGGAGCATTGCTTTTTCTTCCTTGGTGACGGGATTCTTCTTGAGATCGCGTTCGGGATAGAGCCAGCCGGCACAGAGGACCTTAACAATCGCCGGATCCAGCAGCGGCGCGGTCTCGACCGCCTTTGCATTCCCTTTGAACTCTTGAACCGTGTTGATGAAACGCTGCCCGCCTCGCACATCCCTTTGCTTTGGATTCTTCTCATTATCCACGCCATTGACGCCCATCACGCCAACGACGACCTTCATTTCCGGAGCTTTGAATTCTGCTCGCAGGTCTTTGATCAGATGGACGAGGTTCTGTCCGTATTGTTTGCGCCCGGTCACGTCGAACATGTCGTTGAAGCCCTGAAACCAGACGAGGCCGACGATTTCGTATCCCGCCTTTTCGTCATAACCGGGAAAAAGTTTCTTGAGACCGCCGAGAGTGTTGTGGACGGTTTTCACCAAGTTGCGGTATTGCTGACCCACCACTTCCTGCTCATCCAGTTTCGCATTGCCAGTCTTGCCCGCACTCGGAGGACGAAAATTCACGTGCAGGCTCTGCCCACCAGGGGCGAATTTGATCAGCAGCACCTGCTCTTCAAACGCCTCTCCCATGAAGTATCCAAAGGAGTACTCCGGTCCGATATTGCCTCCCAGCCTGGCGTAGTTTCTCCGTCCGCCGAATCCAGGCTTCAAGATGTCGTTCACGGCGTTAGCAACCCAGACATCGTCGCGAGTCACCAGGTTTTTTCCGTCCGGCTTGAACGTTTTTAGCAGGGCGGCCCTCGCGGGTTCGGAATCTTCGCCAAGAAAATCAATCGTTCGGACATGCGCCTGCCCATCCATGTTGGATTGCCCGGCGAGGATGAAAACCTTCAGCGGCCCGCGACCTTGCGCCGCATTAGCCCCCCCAGAAGCCAGCAAAGCGAATCCCACGATCAGCGCCGCATATCGATGCTTTGTTTGTGCAGACATGTTGTCTCCCGGTTCATTTCGATATCTTTCAGTTTCGACCCGCGTTCAGAGCGGGATATCAGGCGTTCCTTTTAGATCCAACGAGAAAGGAGTGCAATTCAGCTACACAGGCTACTGACTGTCAGCGCCGAACAAGGCGGGAGTGAATGAGGAACTTTAGGAGGCACTTCAATCTTCGTCGCCTACAAATGAAGACTGCTGTTGGTCCGGATACCGTCCCAATTGAGCATAAGGTTGACGTAATCAGACACTCTTCTTCGCAGGCCTGCCTGTCTACTGATTTCGATGAGTGTCGCCAACATCGCGCTGGCTGAGATCAATACAGACGCAAAACAACAGTTACGCGGTCGATGCCCGCCCGTTCTGGCGAGATAAAGAGCCGGGCGCCGGCGTCCACCCCTACAACGGCAACGCAGAGACCCACTACTTGGTCGGCAACGCCCTCGGCTGGACCATGGCTGATCTGTTGGAGAATCAGAAGTGATGGTAGCCACGGGACAATCGCACTTGGTGTGGAGACTCAGCGACTTTTGGACCCGAAAGTCGCAGGTGACCCCTGAACGTCTCACTCGAAATCTGATTCGGCAACGCCCGGAACTCTTACAGTGTCAGCACATCCACGAGCGAAGCCATGAGGCAGGTGCTAAATGAGAAACCTGAAAACCAGCCAAGAAGGCAAGCTCAGACGCAAACCAAGAATCGCATTGTCAACCGGACGACCTAACGCTCTCTTATGTAACAGTTTATACGCGCCGACGACGTTTGACACGGACCGGAACCTGTATATCCTCTGTGTTGATTTTGGGAACTGTATTCTCTAATTGAGTCTAAAAATGGGATTTAGATACCGATTTTTTGACCCGCCCGCAAGCAGTTACTTTCTCTTCGGGCCCCGTGGAACTGGGAAATCGACATGGTGCCGGGAGCAATATCCACAGGCTGTTCTGGTTGATATGCTGCAGCCTGACCGGCTTCGGGAATACCTTGCCCGTCCGGAGAGGCTGCGGGAATTGGCCCACCAGCAGGAGGATGGACAGGTCTTCGTCATCGACGAAGTTCAAAAAGCGCCTGAATTACTTTCGGTGGTACATAGCCTGATTGAAGAGCACCGGGGATGGCGCTTTGTGTTGACCGGTTCAAGTGCACGAAAATTACGCCGAGGCGGGGTTGACCTCATGGCTGGGCGTGCGATCTGGCGGGAATTGCATCCCTACATGGCCGCGGAGCTTGGGACAGATTTCAATCTCAACATGGCCCTGACTCTCGGCATGGTGCCTGTGGTCTACGAGGCCGAGAATCCTGCAGATGTTCTCAGGGCATACGCGGGTCTGTACCTTCATGAGGAAGTCCAGGCAGAGGGTTTGGTCAGAAACCTTTCGGATTTTGCGCGCTTTCTTGAGGTGGCAAGTTTCTCGCACGGCCAAGTGGTTAACATCAGCAACATCGCCCGAGAGTGCCAGGTCGAACGAACCACCGTGGCGGGGTTCATGGACGTGCTCGAAGACCTGCTTCTGGCTTTCAGGCTGCCCGTGTTTGCGAAGCGGGCCCGTCGCACGGTGGTTGTTCATCCGAAGTTCTACTACTTCGACGCCGGAGTCTTTCGCTCGCTTCGGCCTGCAGGGCCGCTGGATCGCGGCGGCGACATCGATGGTCCTGCACTCGAAGGCCTTGTCGCCCAGCACCTGCGCGCCTGGATTGCATATGGTGAACGCGATGCTGAACTGTTCTACTGGCGTACACGTGGAGGCTCGGAAGTGGACTTCGTGATTTACGGGGAAGGTGGCTTCTGGGCTGTCGAAGTAAAGCGCTCCACCACGTTCCATAGCACCGACCTCCGGGGCCTGAAGAGCTTTCGGGAAGATTACCCCGAAGCGCAGCCTCTGCTCCTGCATCGCGGCGAAGATGCTCTGCGCGTCGACGGGATACCGTGCCTTCCGTGCAACACCTTCCTGCGTGAACTAATCCCCGGTCAGCCGCTCCCAGGGACGCCAACGAACTGATACCATGAAAGCCTGATTGGTCTCGTCCCGCTGATGGGTTTTCTGGATGCCTTCTCACCCGAACTGATTCAGCCACTCGCTCCAGCGTCCTGCTGTGTGCTCGCATTGCGCAAAGTTGCAGACTACCCGCAGCTCCTCAGCACTTCGAGGCAAATTACTCAAGGACTGATAGACGTGATACACCAGAACTGGAATGAAGAGTCACGCACTTTGACCGGCACAGGCGAAGTCGGAGCTAACCTGTGGGTGGTAATTCCCCTTCTATGCGCCCTCGGCTGCCATAGAGCATCGAGTACCCAGTATCCAGTTTCGAGTGCGGGTGAAAGTCCATCCAAGGCGACGGCGGGCACGCTCCTGCGGGTCAAGAATTTCGGCGCTGTCGGCGATGGCGTTCATGATGATGGCCCGGCGATTGCCGCCGCCTTTGCCGCCGCGAAGAGACGTGCAGGGGGTACAAGCGTGGTGTTCGAGAAGAAGACCTACAAACTGGGCGACAATCCCACGGCATGGCATTACTTCCAACTGGAAAACTATTCAGACCTGCTCATTGACGGAAACGGGGCGACCTTGCTTTGCTCCGTTGGGAATCTTGGTTTTCTCTTTAGCGGCGGTAGGGACATCACAGTGCGGGGCCTTGTTTTTGACAGCTCAGTGCCGTATTTCACCCAGGGCGAGGTGATTGCCGTAAACACGAGCGGCTCCCTCGACGTGAAGATCATGGAGGGCTACTCCGAGCCGCCGGACGAGGCCTTTATCACCGCCAACCGCTATCGTGCTTATGGCGGCGGCGGGCGCCACATGATCGTCTTTGAGAAGGGTGGAAAATTGCGCAACACGCGGATGGGCAGCGACCATCTCTACATCCGCAACATCACACGCGTTTCGCCTGGTGCTTACCGGTTTCATGTCAAGGAGGACTACCTGCCCAGGATGACTGGCGTGGCCGTCGGCAACTGGGTCACCTATGGTTTCAACAAGATTGGCATACCGGCCTCTGTCGTATCGGCAAAAGATAAGTCACCAAGCATCTATGCCCAGATTGCCGCAGACCGAGTGGACAACATCACCTTCGAGAACATCGACATCTACGCTTCGCTCAATGGAGGCATCCGCGTCTCGGACATGCCCGGTGATGTCACCATCCGGAACGTCAACGTGATCCGCAAGCCGGGCACGCGGAATCTGCTCTCAATCATCTCGGACGCCCTGCACCTGATGAACATCCGCGGTCGGTTGATCCTGGAGAACTGTGTCATCGAAGCTCCTGGCGACGACTGTCTGAATGTAGGCACGATGCTGGAGAGAATTGTCGGGTTGTCCAAAGACGACAACAAGGCCGTGGCCCTGCGAACCGTGGACAACCGATACTACTACTACACGATCCGGAAAGGCGATCGTCTGCAGTTTTTCAATACATCCTCAAGAAAAATACTGGGCGTGGCCGCGGTGACCGAAGTTGAATTTGACCGCAGAAAAAGAACGCACCATGTGAGACTGGATCGGGAGATTCCGGGCCTCGACATGAAGACGGTCCAGGTGATGAACCTGGACCAAATGACCCGGTCAACGGTCATCCGCAACAACACCATGAAGCCGTACATGCGGAACGCGATGCTGGCGCGCGCACAAAACATGACCATTCAGAACAACAGACTGGACTGTTCCGGCGGCGGAGTTATCGGCTTGAACCTGAGCTATGCTTCCGGAGGAGACAACGCGCAGTGCCGGAATATCCGCATCACAGGCAACACAATCTCTCGTCCCGAGAAGATCGGCATCGTTCTACTGAATCCCTATCAGGACGGCGATGGCCTCTTTGATGCACGACGCATTGAGATCATCGATAACGACTTCGACGTAGGCACCGGCACGGCCATTCGTATCAGCGGAGTCCAGTCCCTGACGTCGCGCGACAACACCTTCAGGCAGAACGGCAAGCCAGTAAAGAATGGTTCAAGATTCACCATCTTCAGCAAGTGTGTCGATGCCGTTATCGAAGACTAAATGGTCAAGACGGGTGTGTCTTTACGGATTTCAGGGGCAAAGCCCCGGGCTGTTTGCCTAGCCCAGCCCAACGGGCTGGGTTTTCGGGCAGATCATCCTTAGGGGCAACGCCCCGGTCATTTGCCCCAGTGAATGGCCTCCTTATAAATGGCCGGGGCGTTGCCCCTTTTCGAATCTTTGTACCATTCACCCAGCCCGTTGGGCTGGGCTAGGCAAACGACCGGGGCTTCGCCCCTGAGCAAGAGATCTACCGCCCTGCATCTGAATGAAGGTCAATCATCAGCTATAGTTGGCGCATGAGATTCTGTGAGATTCAGGTCGTGGGGCTTACACTGGTTTTGGGGCTCATGATCTGTCCGAGAATAAACGGAGACGAGGCCACAGGCCAGGAGGACTTTATTCGGATCGGCGGCAAGCTTTGTTTCACGGATGGGCCTGTGCGCCATCGGCCAGCCGAATGGCGTGGCCTCTCATACATAGGCTCGGACGATGGCTACCTTTACTGCTTCAAAAACGATGGCAAACAGGTCTGGAAATTTCGCGGCGGGCCATCGAATCGAAAGGTGCTGGGAGCAGGGCGACTGATGTCAGCGTGGAATGTCAGTGGTGGGCCTGTGGTGCATGGCGACAGAGTGTACTTTGCTGCAGGCATGTGGCCGGTAATGGGGGTCTTTGTCTATGCGCTTGATGCGCGGAGCGGCCAGGTCATTTGGAAGAATGATTCTGCGAATTCTATCTGGCAATCCGAAACAGTGACTGAGGGAAAAGGCCGACCGGAGTTCGAGCCTTCATTCATCTCCATCTCGCCCAATGGCCAATGCCGAGTCGAGGAAGGAAAGCTGATCGTTCCATGCGGAAGGTCTCGCCCCGCATACTTCGATGTCGAGTCGGGTCAACTGCTCACTTTCAACCAGGGCGGGTTACGTCCCTGGGTGGAGAAGCGAATGGGCGAGCTTCAATATCCTGACTTCGACAAGGTCGCAGAACGGAAACAGGGATGCTTTCCCAAAAACGATTCGGCCGAAGCGGTTCTGAGGGCGACGGAAGTTCGAGAAGGTTACTGCGTTGTCATCGGCATTGGCGATGGACTCCTGATCAAAGGACTGATCGCTCACTCGAAAATGCGTCTGCTTGTCTTTGACAAGGATGAAGGAAGAGTCAGCGCGCTGCGCGACGAGCTGGTTGAAAAGGAGGTCTATGGAACCCGTTGCTCCGTCCATCGGCTTGAAGTTGCCGCCACCGGCCTGCCTCCTTACATCGCAAGTCTCATTGTCATCAACGATGGGGCTGCCAATCGCTTGAACAGAGGTCTATACGAGACACTCAGGCCTTACGGTGGGATTCTCTGCCTTCCTGAATCGCAGGCGCACCTGGCCAAGTCGCCTCCCATTGAGGGGACCGAAACAGCTCGAAATGGCCGGTTTGTGCTGGTCCATCGAAAGGGGGCACTACCGGGCGTTGATGACTGGTCGCACGAGCACGCCAATGCATCCAACACTCGCTTCAGCAGGGACGATCGCGTTCGGTCACCGTTTGGGGTGTTGTGGTTCGGCGGGCCGTCCAGTCGTCCTGGGTTTTACTATGAGAACCACCGCCTGCATGCGATGCCTCAGGTCGCTGGAGGAAGGATGTTCATCGAAGGCCCCAAGCTGATTAGCTGTTTCGATGTCTACACGGGTCGCATGCTCTGGGAATGGCGTCCTCCGGAAACTGACCAGGAGCTCTGGGACTTGGACAGTTACGTCGCGAACAGACAGTTCGTACAGTCCGCGTTCGAGCCCATGGCCGGCAGGTTCGTTTCCACAGCAGACGCGGTTCACATCATCAGCGACCGGACGCTCTACGCGCTCGATGCGGCAACCGGCAAAGAGCTCCAGGGATTCACATTCGATGAGAAGGACGACTGGGGCTCTCCCAAGGTCGAAGGTGACACTCTCTATCTTCCGTCGGCAAATCGCGTGGTGGCGTTGGACCGGCGCAGAGGAACTGTGCGCTGGCAACATGCCGATTCGGGCGGAACTCTGGCTATTGGGGATGGTAAGGTATTCTGTCTTGGTTATCCGAATCCTGATTGGCCCGACCGGTTTGAGAATCACCACACGGGCCCCGAAAGCAGGCACCTGAAGCGAATTGCCGAGGTGATGGACCTGGCCAAACTGAAACGGCGGGGAATGGAGGACAAAGTTTCAACGGCGAATCTTGTGGCTCTCGATATGGATTCCGGCAAGCCGGCGTGGAAGCAGAAATCAATTCTTGGCACTCGGCTGGTCTACACCGAAAGCCGAAGGATGGTCATCGCCGTTCCGCATCACGGAATGGCTCGGGGATACAGCGTCGGAGACGGAACTGAGACATGGAAGGCTCTGGCAAATCAGAACACTGTCTTTGGAAATGACATGGTCATCCGATCAGGCATTAAGAGCTTTGTGCTGCATCCGCTTGACAGGAAAGCGCGGTGGAAGGTTGCGCATCCGCTGCAGAATCGAGTGGTACCGCTGCAAAAGCCATATCTCCAACTCACCAAGACTGGAAACGGATGCGGACCGGCGATCGCCTCACGCCACTTGATGACGTTTCGGTCCGGTACTGGCGCCTACTTTGATTTTTCCGAAGACCCTGGTCTGCGCAGCGGGGTGGTCAATCTCGGGGGATTCCGATCTTCGTGTCATCCAAGCCTGATTCCGGCCAATGGACTCCTGGTTGCACCAAACGCAGTCGCGGGAGGCTGCCGCTGCCGCTATCCGCTATCGATGTCAGCGGCATTCATACATATGCCTGAAATGGAAAAGTGGGGGTCCTATGGCGGCCTTGCAGAGGATCAACCAATATTTCGAATCGGCATCAACTTCGGCGCACCCGGAGACCGGATGTCGCAAAGCGGCACGCTTTGGCTGGATTACCCGAGTGTTGGTGGGCCGTCCCCGACGGTGGAGGTCGTCACGGAATCTGCTCATCCCGAGTGGTTTCGATACCACGCTTCGCGAGTGATCCGAGGCCAGGGGATTCGTTGGGTGCAGGCGTCTGGTGCAAAGCGCCTGACTTCTATCACCATCAAACTCAATCGCGACGAAGCTGCTGAGTATCAGATCAGGATTTACTATGCGAGCTCCAATGAGGACGCGTCCCTGAGTCTGCGGGCCTCTGTCGAGGAGAGGACGATTAGCAGTACCAATGAGTTGAAAGTGACTTTTGCAGAGGACAGATTTGTCTGTGGAATCGAAGCCTTCGACAAAAGCCTGGCCCCAAAGGTTACTCCCATGAGTGAAATGAATATGAGACCGTGGCCGGATGGAAGCTCTGAGTGACACACAGAATGAATCCAAGCTTGCGTATCCTCATTTCAAAAGTCTTGGTACTTTCCATCGGTTGGCTTTCGATTGCTGAGCTGGCAGCAGAGGAAAAGCTCCGTCAGCACCCATTCCTTCTTTTCACCGCGCAGGAACTCCAGGAGCTTCGTGCCAAATCGAAGGATTACATTCCTGAGCCATTCGTTGCATCTCTCAAACGAAAAGCGAAGCGTAACCGGGACGATCCCGGATTCCTGGCCTTCTCAGGTCTATGGTTCCAGGATTCTGCTATTCGGGGCCGGGCAAAGGAAATCCTCCTCAAAAAGACTCCCGACTCCGGACTGAAGACCTACACTGTGCATACCGGCTCGCACATCCGCACGGTCGTTTACGCGTACGATTGGCTGCACGACCTCCTCAGCGAGAAGCAGCGCGATCAAGTTCTCAGACACATCGCCAGCAGTGTGCGAATCGGCATGAGTCAATGGGGCAACAGAACGCACCGTGGGGGTAACTGGGAGGCATCCATCTTCTCGAGCTTCGTGGTTGCCGGTGTCCTTCTCAAAGATAGCGAGGCAGATGCTCAGAAATGGATCGACACGGGTATCAAGGGAATTACTGAAGGCTATCTCACGAACTTTCTTGGCCCGGATGGTGCTGCGGAAGAACCCTACCTGAGATACACGCTGAACGTTGCCTTTTACTCGATGCTCCCTGCGATGGACGCGTATCGTCGCGCAACAGGTAAGGACGTCTTCAAGGAGGTCGCACCTCTCTTCGGAAAGCAGGTCGAGTTCTTTGCCTGCATGTTATTTCCCGATCGGAAGGGCCTGTGCAATTTCGGGAACAGCCGAACCGGGCTCTATCCTGTCTTCCCGTTCCTGCTGAAAATGTCCGCGGAATACAAAGACGGACTCGCCTCCTGGTACCTGAATCAACTCATGAAGGACGGCCTGACTCCAAACAACTGGGGAATGGTAGCCTACTTTCTCTGGGGGCATGCGGCGGCACAGACAAAACCAATTGACCCGGATACATCGCCGCGACTGCCTCGCTCCCGCGCTTATGCAGAGGTCCAGGACGGATACCCGAAGAGCCCCGGGCAGATCTTTATGCGCACAGGATACAGCAGGACAGACGATGTTCTGCTGGCCGTCCCCGGCAACATTGCATCCCACCATGGACATGCAGACAAAGGCAGCTACATCTTGCACGCCTTTGGCGAGCTCCTCATCGAAGACCCTTATCAGGAGTCGACAAAGAGTTATCGTGATGCGAGTTCGGCGTTCTTTCGCAGTGATGCCTGCCACAACTCGGTTTTGATCGATGGCGCCGGACAATCATTCATCCGAGGTGGAGGGTTACATGATCGCCACTACGGTCAACTCATCGCCAGAGTCGAGCAGTTCCGACAGGACAGGCACTTCGACTATGCGCGAATTGACCTGAAGCGCACCTATCAGATTCACCCCAAGAACAGAAGCGTTAAGAAGGCAACTCGGCACATCGTGTTTCTGAGGGACGCGCGTCCTCAAGTCTCGATTGTCATCATTGACGATTTTCACAAGGACGGCGGCAAGTACACATTCTCACATCACTTTCAGCCAGCCGACCAACTCGAGGTGGATTTGCAGGACAATTCGAGAATTCTCTTGAAAAGCAAGAGAGCGAAATGCCTGGTAGCCATCATGCATCCTGAACGAATCCATCTGGAAGAAGCAGAGCAGTTCAAATCAAAGTACATCCGCGCAGTCTGCAAAGACCCAACGGACAGACTCAGTCTGAATCACCGTGCTGTATCCGAGTCGGGCAAACACGAAAGACGACGCGCCTGTTTCAAAAAAGACGGAAGGCGTGGAGATACTCGTCAGTGTTGGACAACAAAAGGTTGGATTCAATACCAGGACAGGCACGGTAACCGTGGACGGTAGTCCACTGACGCTCTTCCCAACACGCTGATTGGTATCCTCAAATTGCACATTACCAACCTTGTACTCCTCGCTCTTGTGGGCTTCTTCGCGGGTTCAGTAAAAGCAGAACCCGCGAAAGAAAAATCTGCGACCGACCGGCTTGTAGAAAAAATTCACGCCGCGCTGAAGAAGGCGAACCCGGATTACTCGGGCAAGGGAAAGTTCATGTTTCGCAACGGGAAGCTGCACACAGTGAGCCTGATGCGATGCAAAGGGCTGCACGACATTTCACCATTGAGCAAATTTCCGATCGAGTCTGTAACGAACGTGGTGCTTTACAATGCGGTCAACATCACAGGCCTGGTCGCATTCAAGAAATGCAGGCTTGTGTCTCTCAATACCGAGCGATGCGGCAAGCTTAGTGACCTTTCGCCGCTTGAAGGCATGCCGTTGCGCGGTTTCCGCATGTACGCCTGCAAGGGAATCAAAGACCTCTCTCCGCTCAAGGGAATGCCCTTGAAACATCTCGACATCGGCCTGAACCCTCTGGTCGACGATATTTCGCCACTTGCCGGGATGCCTCTCGTCGATCTGCGCATCGACAACTGTCCGAAACTCACGGACATCTCAGTCATCAAGGGCATGAAATTGAAATTCTTGAGCGTATTCGAGAACAAGGGCGTCAAGGACTTTTCGCCCATTCTAGGGCTTCCTCTGGAGACGCTTTTCTTCAGCCCGTCCCTCCTTTCAAATGAAGTCTTGAAGGGCGTCCGCGAGATGAAGACTCTGAAGATCATCGGCACCGGCTGGGCCGATTATGGCAAGAAGCAGACTCCCGAAAAGTTCTGGGAACGCTTCGACAAAGGAGAGCTCAAGTAGCCGAAACGGTGATGACCGTCCGCTCGCGTGACAGCGCCGCGATGACTTACTTTTCCCGAACAGCCTGAACGGCGCTCAACACAGGCAACTTAATCCTGGCAGTGGCGGCTGGCTTCAGAGTAATGACGAGATGGTCTTGCACCTTGATGCCAGCGAACTCCTTGACGATTGCCTTCCGCACTCCGCCGGATTCGCGCATGACATCGAAATCATTCAGGGCTGGTTTGTTCTGAAGGAGAACGGAGAAAACTCGTGCCCCTGCTTTGATGTCTTCCGGCTCGGCGAAGAAGAGACGCACGGTGAAACGGGCAGGTTGCCCGCCTTTGTCCACCAGACGGAATGTGAGCGGCTTTGTGAATTGGTAGCCGGACGTGTAGAGCCAGGGACTCTCGGTACCGGAGACGGTGGCCGTCAGCTCGTCCAGCTTATAGCACATGCTGTCCTGGTGTTGATAGACGGGCAGCCACTTACCAACGAGACCGGGGTTGGTACGAACGGGGTATGGCAGCCAGAGATCCCCGGACGCATCCTGTCGAAATCCGGGCGCCCCCAAGTTGATCGACATTTTCTTGACCGGGAATACGGTCACCTTCTCGATGCCGCCGACCAGCCCAATGCCCCATGGACGCTCCTGTGCCTTCGGATACAGAGCGATGGAAGTGTAAATGGGCGTAGAGCAGGTGCAGCCTGAACGGCCTTCCGGAGCGACAAAGACACCGTTGGCGGGCACTGCGTTGAGGCCACAGGACAATGCCATGTTTCCGAACGGAACGTATCCAGACAGGTCATCGAGATTGAAACAGGAAATGCCGTTCTTGTTAGTAAACAGCGCGGCTCCCGACCCCAGCAGATGGCTGCAACCCACGTAGCCGCGATGAAAGTCGAGCTTCTGCTCTTCTCCCGAGAGCGGATTCAAGATCATCTTCGGTTTGCCGGTTCTGAGATTCCATGCGAAGGGCTCTGCATAGATGGTGCCGTCAACCAGGACCGGGCGCTTGCGATATCCGAGGCGTCCGCCCCAAAGAAACTTGCCCGACTTGCTGTCGAGGGCGTACAGTGCTCTGCGTCGAAATTCGCCCTTTAGGAACTCCCGATGCGGATGCCCCAGACTGCCGGTCCCGTGAACGACAACAACGTTGTCCTGATACATGCATGCAACGCCTACACGATTCTTAGACAAGACAACGTCATCGAGCGTGATGTCTGTCGCGTTGAACGGCCACTGCCAGAGCTTCTCACCAGACGCTGCATCCAGCACGACCAGTTTCCTCAGGTCCGGCTCGATCAATTTGCCTCTGCGATCCAGAGGTTTTCGGTCCTCGACAGAACTGTCCTTGATGGTGTTCCTGATGGCCTGTTGATGCTCTGCCTCCGTTAATTGCCGCTGTACGACGAACAGGTTCCCGCCACCGATGGCGATACCGTCGTGATCGATCCCATCGCCGTCATATGACCAGGCCGTCCGGCCAGTCTCGACATCAATGGCAAAAACGCCTTCGCTCAAAGAGCGGTCGCCACGGCGTCGCCGGGAATCATACTTCGAACGACTTCCGTAGAGCAGTTTTCCCTGCCTCGCGACCCAACCCCACAGATTCGCCTCGCCTCCATCTCTGGCTGGCGCAGGAAAGGTGCGGAGCGTTTCACCGGTCGTGCGATGTAGCTGAACGCACTCGCGGTCATTAAGGACGACGAAAAGCCCATCCGCATCCACAGCCATGTTGGATGTCCCCAGAGGAAGTCCAAGCCGCGTGGCCCCCATCACGTGCTTCTCCCAGTATTTCACACCATTGTAGATGTCATAGGCCATCAGCAGGTCGTAGCCTTGTGTAAACATAATGCCGTCATGCACCAGGGGCATTGGCGGTGTGGCGTGGCGATCGATGCGTTCCCGCGGCCCGGGCTCACCATACCAGAGAATGCCGAACGGCCCCTTAACCTGCTCGTCTTTGCTGCTCGATGTGTTCGACGGGCTGCCATAGTTGTGAGACCAGTCATCCACACCCGGCAGCCTGCCCCTCTCAATTTTGTGCCACGCCCCCTGACTCTCGATGTTCCCGTTCTGTGCTATCAGTTCCTTAAGCAAATCAGATGAAAGCGCCGAAGTGTAACGCCTGCCCAATTGTTCCCCGCCGTGCGGCTGTCCGAAGTATGCCACCCCGCCAAAGGGGCGAGTGACGCGAAAGACTTCTGAAACCGGTGTCGGGGATGGCTCGCCAGCGAAAGAGCTTTGGTCAACGACCAGATTAAAAATGTACGGAGCGAACGGAAGCCGCTCCAGAGAACCCTGTTCCAGGCAGACCCTTCCGCCGTAAACGCCGGCAGCACTCAACAGCTCTCTGCCGCGCCTGACCGTTTCCGCATCCCGGTCAAGTGCATGGATCGTCAGATCACTTCGCTTCGCCAGTTCGAATGCGAGTTGGCCAATGCCTGCCCCGACAATGAGACAGTAGCCGTCCTTCACGTTTACTTCCCTTAGCAGCTTCTCTGCGACATCGGCGAACACGGAGGTGTGCTCGTTCTGATACGCGTCATTCGCTCTTTCGGGCAACACTTTGGCAACGTGAGTCGTCTTCCTTTCAGAGAAGCAGCGAACGTTGCCATCGTTGGTGCTGACAAAAAGTCGACCGTTCGCAACGGCGAGACCTCGCACACGTGAGCCTACTTCAGCCTTCCAGATTTCTTTGCCGTTTCCAGCATCGAGTGCATGCACTGAAGACTCACCACCGAGGTAGAGGATGTTGCCCGAGAGGATCATGGATTCCGTCGCCACTACGGGGGCCAGCCATTCGCACTTGCTCGCAACTTTCTGAATGGCCGGATCTCTGGCCGCGAGCCACTTCTTCCAGAACGGCAGTCCCCACTTCAGTGGGCCGTTCTCAATGGATCGGACCTTTGGATGCTCTTCCCCGAGCGTCTGGCTCAGCGTCTCGTGCTTTTCCAACAGTTCCATGTGGCGGGCAGCACGGAAACCTTTGTAGATGTCGTCTTCAAATGCGCGGCATTCGTTCTTCGAGAGCTCACCCAACCGGTCTTGCCTGACCGCCGCTACATAAAAGTCGGTAGCGAGAAAAGCGAGGTCATTCTTGAACGCGGCCTGGCGTGCATTGAACCAGTTGAACAGCAGGGCGCCTTTGAGCGTCCGTCCGTACCGGTCCTTGTATTCCTGATCGGGGTCATACCCCAGAATACATGCCTTCCCGAACACGAGGTTTCGCCCGTTCCAGATTTGAGCGTAACTGCCACCATTAAGGAATCTGTATTCGTGAGCTCGTTTCACCTCGGGAAATGGAGTGGTGAATCCAATGTTCTTACCGTCCTTCTTACGCCATCTGGTCGGAGCCACACGGGACGTCAGATAGATGGAATCGTCGGTCGCCAGAACGTATCCCTGTGGAGAAGGGCTCTGGCCGACTCCACTGCTGTCCAGCCGGTGCTTCCAGATGAAGCTGCCGTTCTCCGCATTGATGGCGCACAGATAGATACCCTCCGATGGGAAGAGCCCGACGGTCGCATACACGATCCCATTCTCAACAATCCCCCCGGACCGAACCGGCCACTTCGAGCCGAAACGCCCTTGCCCCAACATGCGCTCTCGGTTGGGGGCTATGCTGACCTTCCAGTCCAGTGAACCATCCTTGACGTCCACG
>Ga0187827_10004280_pt1 | contig 17670 bp, 25 predicted proteins | sample ETNtaG_39_FD_167969 | JGI IMG/M metagenome (GOLD analysis project Ga0187827, IMG submission 167969) | Marine microbial and viral communities from oxygen minimum zone, Eastern Pacific Ocean - ETNP2014_SV_150_PacBio MetaG (Illumina Assembly) | ecosystem: Environmental > Aquatic > Marine > Hypoxic... | reverse complement strand
CGATGACTGTTGCAGCCGATAGACAGTTTACATTACAATTTGACGGTGCGTTAACCATGACTCACCATGCTACTAACTTAGACTTGCCAGGTGAAGCTAATATAACTACTGCTGCTGGAGATGTAGCTGTATTTCAATCAACAGGAGCAAACACTGTACAATGTATTGCTTACACAAAGGCAGATGGTACTGGAGTTGTTAGTGCAGGTGGAAATAAAACAATATGGCTCCCATCTGAACCTGATGCTGGAAGCCTTCATTCGGCTCAAGTTCCTGGTGGTTCTGTGCTTCTTCTTGATGCTGCGACCAGAAATGCTTACGGTTCATGGGTTGTGCCTGATGACTTTACAAGCCTGACTTCTATAAAGGTATATACAATGTCAAGGGCAACAGGAAATGCATATATGCTTATCAAGGGGTTTGGCAGAAACACTGGTGACGACAGGAATACTGGCGGGACAGCTGATACTATTGCAGTAACAACTTACGCCATGCTTGATGAAGAATTCCTGATTATAGATATTACTGCTGCTTGGAATGGGCTTACGTTTAATGCTAACGAGTTGATGCTTATTGAAGTGGAAAGGCAGGCTAGTGATGCAAATGATACTGTGAATGATATTGTTTGTATCTATGGATTTGAAATAGTTTATTCTTAATAAAATGAGGAGGCTGTAAAAATGGCTATAATTTATATAGCAAGATTTAAGACAGGAGTTTTGTCTGCTGCCCCACAACGCACAAATAAAACTCTTGCCGAAATGCAAGCAATTAAAGCACCCGATACTTGTTTTGAAATAACTCAAACACAATGGGAACAACTTACTGATGGATGGGTTGCTTCTGAATCAGGTGGTGTGGTTACTGTTACTGAACCTGCTGGATGGTTGGAAAATAAAACTAACGAGGCTTGGAGAAAGATAAGAAAACAAAGAAACCAACTCTTAAAGGATAGTGATTATATAATGTTTCCAGATATTACTATAACTGCTGAAAAGAAAGAGGAGTGGACAACCTACAGACAAAGTTTAAGGGATATACCACAGACTTTCAGTAACCCAGATGATGTTACATATCCAGATAAGCCTGAGTAAATAATTAATTTAAGGAGAGAATAAATGGGACAGATAGATTTTGATGGTTCAAATAGTACGGTTAAAGCCGATGTTATCAGGGGGCAAACTGGTACTACGGTTAAACTGGGTGGACTTCTTGATACGGATGGGAATTACATCCAGACAGAGAAGGGTGGAGATATAGCATCAGCTAGTCCATTAGTGGTAGACACAGACGGAGATTACTTTGATGTGACAGGTACAACTGGGTTTGCTGCCATGACCGTAGCTGCTGACCGTCAATTTACTCTCCAGTTTGATGGAGCGTTAACAATGACCCATCATGCTACTAATCTGGATTTGCCAGGCGAAGCTAATATCACAACAGCAGCAGGTGATGTAGCAACCTTTCAGTCAACAGGTTCTAATACGGTACAATGTATTAGTTATGTAAAAGCAGATGGAACAGCAGTAGTTGCTGCAGCTGGTGGTAATAAAACAATATGGCTGCCAGCGTTTGCTGTTGATGGAACAACTTCTACCACTTTTGATACCGTTGGATTTAGTTGTCAATTTGATGATAGTGCAACGGAGTACGGAGCAAATTCATGGAAATTACCTGATGATTTTAGCTCTCTTACATCTATTAATGCTGTTTGGGCAAGCGGTGGAGCAGGAAATGCTAGATTTGTTTTCAATGCAGCACAAGCTGCCGAAGGTGAAAATATGGGAACCGATGCAGATACGATTGCTGAAGCCTCGTATGCTACTGCAGGTGGGAGAGTTTTAGAGTTTGATGATATTACTGCTACTGCAAATGGACTAACATTAAATATTGGAGATATATTCAGTATTAAAGCAACTAGAGTTGGAGGTTCTGGCTCCGATACAACAGGCGATAGCGTTAAATTCATGGGATTTGCGATTGTTTACGCATAATATAAAAGGAGAATAAAAATGGCAAAATATGTATCGTTTAAAAAAGATGGAAGGTTATTTCAGTGTGGTAACTTAAAGAGAAACCTTGCTGAGATAAAAACCATAAAAGAGAAAGATGGCGTAAAGGTGTTCTCTATTAATGAAGAACAATATATTGACTTACAAGATAATTGTGATGCAAGTGAATCAAGTGGTGTGGTTACTATAATCAAATCTGCTGAATGGTTGGAAAATAAAAACAATGAGGCTTGGAGAAAGATAAGGAAAGAGAGAAACCAACTCTTAAAGGATAGTGATTATATAATGTTTCCAGATATTACTATAACTACTGAAAAGAAAGAGGAGTGGGAGACTTACAGACAGGCACTTAGAGATATACCACAGGATTATGATAGTCCAGATGAAGTCGTGTATCCCACCAAGCCAAAATAAAAAATGCCATCAATAAAAAACCTATTCGGATTTAGAAAAAACAAAGGGTTGGCAGAGAAGAAAATCAGGTATATTTCGCGATCCCGTCATCATTGCCTTCAACAGTATCTTTTTGTAATTTGAGCAATCCCACAAATAACACTCTAATGAGTTAGATTATAATTATTATCTCTTGTTATTTTATAGAATTGTTTTCTATATTTCTGGAATCTATATCCCCACTTACTTAATGCTGAGAAATATCCTTCAACAACATTAGGTTCAACTTCGCCTTTTTGATATTTATTCAGCATATCAATCACAAACTCTTTACTTCTTTCCTCAGTAGGTTTATATATGCTAATTATTGATTCCAAATTATCTTTTGTCATTTTTGGCTTATCACTCATATTAACCACCCTCAATTAACTCTGTTCTACCTTTTACTTCATTATTATCCATCAGAAAATTATTGTAATTGTCTAACCCTTATGTAGGTTTTATGGTATTTTATTGATATTCCATTATAATGCCCATTGTTTTTACTCTTTATGTTATATTCTCCACCATTCCAACTTGTTTCAATATCCCCTTGGGTTCCCCTCAAATAATTTTCAATATCCGTGCAAGTTTTTTTAAATGGAACCCCTTTTATTGGTGTAGCTATAATGTTCCCATTTTGATTTGAAATATGCCCTCTTCCTTGTTTTAAAGAAGTGAGATATTCAAAAACATCATCTATCATTTTATAGTCAATGAATTATAGAACTATATAAAAACTTTACTGTAAATAATCACCTAATCGTTTATTTATATAGAAAAAGGTTAATCATACATTTCACATAAAATTCAATTAATGTTTAGAAAAATAAAATTTAAACATCAATTTTCATTTTTTGCCATCTAAAAATATCTTATCAGAATTTAAAATTGATTTCAGCTGAGGGTGATAGCGGCCATTTAAGGAGTATATATCTTTAACTTTAGCATGAATAAATGCTTCATATATGCTGACTCTGCCGTCAGAATTACTGTCTCCTATTCTGATCTCTGAAGATAATTTTTTCTTGAAAGAAGTGAAAAAAGCTATGGGAAAACCATTATCTTGGCTTGATTCATCTTTTTTGCATGCTGATATTGCAACATAATTTTTCCCGCCTATTAATTCTGCAAAGCCCCCACTATGGCATTGGTCAAACAAGCAAATGCCCACTTCAGGCTGGATATTTGCCAAATATTCTTTAAGTTCAGTTGAGTATAGATACTCTCCAAATTTCATCTCTATGTAGCTAATCCTATCCTCTATTTTGTTGTTTGATAATAAATTATCATCATTATTTGGCTCAATATAGCCATGGCCCGTAACATAAAGAAAGAATATGTCATTCGAATCTATTTCTTTTGACAGATTATTCAACAATTTCAATATGTTTTTTTTTGTTGTTAAGGCATATCTGATGAATATATTGCTATTTGCGCTGCTGTCATCAAAAACATACATATTCTTATCAAAATACCCGAGCTCTGATAATGTTTGATATGCCCAATTTAAATTATACACATGCCTTGGCTCAGATTCTGCGCTTATTAACACAGCATATTTCTCCCTTGGCGTTTGGTTTATTTTTTTCTCTAAAGAAGACGGTCTTTGCAGAGTTGATGCGCAATTAACATTAAAAAACACATTGCTGGCTATGGCAATTGATGCAAATCCCCCTGCCACGTATTTCAAAAACCTGTTTTTAGGCATTATACTCGGCTAAGATAGCGATTATTATAAAATTTACTTAAATCCTTATGATTTTTTAACAGAAATCTTTAACTCCTGATAGATATATTAATGCTTCTTTTCTTTAAATTTTTATACTCTCTTTTTTTTAATGTAATTATCCAAAATACTTCCTTCAGAGTATTGGGTTTCCTTACTATACATAATATCTTCAAGGTTTGCTTCTAAAAGGTTTGCTTCTCTAAGGTCTGCTTCTTTAAGGTTTGCTCCTAAAAGGTTTGCTTCTTCAAGGTATGCTCCATAAAGGTTTGCTCCTTTAAGGTCTGCTCTTTCAAGGTATGCTCCCTTAAGGTTTGCTCCTAAAAGGTTTGCTTCTTTAAGGTCTGCTCCTCTAAGGTCTGCTTCTTTAAGGTTTGCAAAATAAAGGTCTGCTCCTAAAAGGTCTGCTCTTTCAAGGTTTGCTCCTTTAAGGTCTGCTCTTTCAAGGTTTGCTCCTTTAAGGTCTGCTCCAGGTTTTATTTCATATGTCTTTCCATGTTGTTCTATTTCCATTTTAATATCACTTAGAATTGGAATGATTCATCTATTTATAAATCTTTCAATCAAACCCAAGAACAACTTATTCTCAAAGATTAGAAATATTAAAAGAGGAGTGAAATGTAATCACTCCCCTTATATCCCTGTGGCCGGATTTGAACCAGCAACCTCAACCGGATTTCTCTTTCGGTGTTGGCTGGCTCTCTATCATCCCTTGTTAGTACATAAGGTCATAGAGCGCATCTTTAGCTTTGTTTTTCAACAGAACAGCCGAACGCTCTAGCCATTGAGCTACACAGGGTGTAATAAGAAAGTTATGCCTCATTTAAAAACCTTATGAAAAAAATAAGAATTATAAATCTAAATAATTAAATCAACTACCAATATTCAGCCTGCTTGAAACACTTGTCAGAGTTTTATTGTTGTACTTGAATACTGCAGTAGCTCCTGGAAGGCTGAAGCTTCCAAGTATGGAAAATCTTGATTTTACTTTATAGGACAATACCCTTTCTTCTGAGACATCCAGTGTATCAATAACCCACTTTACAACAGTTCCTTTCTTTTCATGCCCTAAAATTTTTGTAGGCTGCAATGACCCCAGTGAAACTTCCCTTTCAACAGAAACAATGCTTGGAACAGTCTCAGTAATTTCAATCTCCTTCAATTTATTCTGGCCGCGGTTCCTTACATGAATTATAACTGTCATCTCAGAAACTCCGCCTTCTTTCTTTACTAGATTAGCGGATTCTTTCCTTATGACTAATGGCGATCTAAAAATATAGTATGACACAATGATGCCAATCAATAAGATAATCACAACAAACAAAGGTATATAATTTTGAGTGACAGAAACTTCTAACTTATTATTTTCCAGCTTAACATCCCAGACAAAAAATCTTTTATCGTTTTCCTTAACAACTTTGGCTTTTGGGCTGGTTGATGAAAATATTGAGCCTAACATGGTTGTTTCAACCTTAAACATGCCTTCATATCCTGCATTATTTGATACAAAATCATATCTGCTTCTTGTCAACAAAAACTTTTTTTCCTCACTTACAGGCTTAAGTTCTGCATACTCAACAATTTCTATATTCCTTACAATCGGGTTTATGATGCTCCTGTCTTCCTTAAAAACAGCCACTACAAGCTTGTCTTCCTGAACAGGTGTTAAAAGATCAAGGGCAGCTGTTAGTTCAAGTGTTTTCTCTTCTTTTGGGCCCAGCTGCGTATTTATAGTTTCCTTAATCAGGCTGCTTTCCAGCTTTACAATTAGGTCAGGGTAATCTATTATATTCTGGTTGTTAAGCACGATTTTTATTGGCACTTCCTCCCTTGGGTCTATTTTTTCCGGAATTCCCAGGCTTGTGACAACTGTTGGAACATAGCCCCCAATCAGGGATTCTGTTGACAATATAGTGACTTTCAAAGGGACAGAAACAAGCTCATCAGAAAACTTTGACCTGATATTTAGGCTTACAGCATAAATTCCAATATCATTTATAGGATTCAAAGGGTCAACTATAAGCTCAACACTGCCTTCTGATTTCGGCTCTACTTCCAATGTTATTGGATTTACCAACGGCTCTGTCCTGACATCCCAGGTTGGAAAATTTGGATTATAAATCCTGTACTCCTCTTTTTGATTTAAGTTATTGTTCTTTATAACCAGCTCAAACTTTGCAAATTCATCAATTGCAATCCTGCTGTTGACAGGGATAATTTCCACCTCAAAAGAAGCAGCATGCGCAAAAGAAACATAAAGTAGCAGAACAAATACAAAAAAAACAGGCTTTATCTTATAAAACATTTAATTCCACCAAACTCCCTTTTTATCAAACTACCTATTTGCTATACTTATATATAAATCTTTTTGATAAGAGCGTGTATAGTTGGCAGTTTAGAGTATATTTTATTATATTATATGGGGCTGCCCGGATTCGAACCGGGGTTGGAAGCTATCCAAGAGATTAAAGAAAAGCAATTAAGCTCTCCCCGAGCTCCAGTGATAGTTGCTTCAACGCAACCCAGCAAATCTCTGATTTGCGCTGGCCAAGCTACACTACAGCCCCTACCTTGAAGGCTAAAACTATGTAGTTATTAAACCTTTAGAATAAGTGATTATTAATACAAATATTAATAAATATATTAATGTTTTCTGCAAATGGGAAACATGAGGCTATAGCAGAAGAAGACAAGAAACTAATGGAGAGCAATGTCGATTGCGAAGATCTTACTGGTGCAGTAGGGGATGTTGAATTAGCATAATAACCTATTTAAACTGTTTTTAATTGTTTAAACAAATGACAACAGATGTAGAAAAATTCATAAGATTTTGTGAAAGTGATTTTGGAAAGAAAGTTTTAGAGAAAGAAGTAGAATATGTTTACAGAGAACTCAAAGATTATAAAGACATTCTTGATATTGGTTGCGGCATAGGCCAATTTGAGCAAAAGCTACAAGACTTAAATATTACAGGACTAGATAGCTCTGCGGAAATGCTGAAGGAAGCTAGGAAAAGAAGCAATAAAACTTTTGTGCGTGGAGATGGTGAAAATTTAGATTTTAATGATTCTTCTTTTGATGCTGTTTTTTACGTGGCAACATTGGAATTTTTAGCTGATTATCAAAAAGCAATTCAGGAGGCATGCAGAGTAACAAAGCCAAATGGAAAGCTTTTAGTAATGATGTTAAATCCGGAATCAGAATATTTTCATGAGCATATGCAAAGAGATGATTCATATTTTAGGAGAATAAAGCATACTGATTTGAGAGAAATCAAAAATTATATCTCAGGATTTTATGAGATTACAAAAGAGGAATATTTCTTAGGCATAAGAGAACAACAAATTTTTGACCCGGCTGAAAAAAGATTTGCAAGTTTATATGTTATGGTTGGAAAAAAGAAATAAATATTACGCAACTCAAGTATTTCAAGGTTAATTTTTCTTAAATATTTTTGTCTTTATACAATATCCTGATAGTCCAAATAAGATAAAAAATATTACAAGAATAATAAAATTCATAAACCCAAAAACCTTAAAAACATCAAAATTATAGTTCTAAAACAGAGGTGGTTTTAATGGCTGAAACACATAAATGCGATGTTCTTGCTTTAGGGCTTGCAATAGGAATTCTTTTGGCTGCTTATGTCTTTTTGTTAGGAATAACAGCATGGCTGTTTGATTGGGGAACAGTAATTGTAGAGGCTACAAGTTCTGTGTATATTGGCTATAGTGCAACCTTTATTGGCAGCATTATAGGAGCAGTATGGGCGTTTGTTGACGGGTTTATTGGCGGAGTTGTGATTGCATGGGTTTATAATAAGTTTCAAAGATAAATTCCAAACTCCAATGCTATAGAATTAAAAAATTTTCCAGTTAAATCCCAGGCTTCCACAATCTTGCAATCCTGTCTTTTTCCCTCCACTTTCTTATGAAGTTTTTGACCCTTAACGGCAAGACTGTTTCAACAAGCTCGCTTTTTTCAGTTAATTTGTAAAGCTCCTTCCTGAGCTTGTTGCTCAAGTCCTTATAAAGGCTTGGATCTGCATAAATCAAGCTTTCTGTTATCCTGTGGTATGCAGTTGTTCCTTCAGGAGCAAAAACAATATAGCCCCTTTTCCCTTTGATAAGCTCTGAATAAGTGTCCATGCCCTTGTAAATCTTTTCTGTATCAGCAAGGTAAACTCCCCCTTTTTTTCCGCTTGGGTCTAAAATAACAAGCTCATCGCCTTCAACAGCAACGCAAACAGCATAATGGGCTTTCTTAGATTCAGGAAATAGAATATTCTTCTTATAATCGACAATTATCATTGCCCCTTCATTAAGCCACATCCTTATCTCATTTTTTAAGTCAGTTATGTGCTCAAAATCAACCCATGCTCCCCTGACATCATCCTTTGTGATGTCCTGCACAACTTTAATCAAAGTGCTTGGGTGGGTTCCCAAACCTACTTTTGTCTTGCTTAAATCCCCGATTTTTGACTGCGCTTCATTATAGCCAAAAATCTTAAGTATCATGGATGCGCAAGCAGGCCCGCAATAACTCGGCTTCTGCTCAACATAATAGCTTTTTATTTTTTCCAAAGTGTCTAAATCTGTCTCGATATTTTTAAAAGAAATTTCTTTTTTCACAAATTCCCTGTTGGATATAAAAGTAGAGTATCCAAAATCTGCCTTTATTATAACTCCCTGGTTTGATATTGACTTAATGCTGCCCTCTATATCATCAACCTTCACTTTCTGGCCAATCTTAAATGACCTTGTTGTCCTTAGGTAAATGCTTGCAATAAAGTTCTCAACAAAGGTTCTTGTCCCAAAAAACACATACAGGAAGAGCAGCGCTATAATCCCATAGAAAAACCAGCCGATTGCAGCAGTAATGCCGCTTACATTAATGCCAAATAAATTCAGCAGGAATAATGCAGTAAGCAAATATAAGGAAATTCTTACAAAAACAAGTATACCGTTTAAAAAATGCTCTTTCCTCTGCTCGAGCATAAACTCTGTTATTCCGACAGCATCAAATGTCCTTCTTAAAACAAAAGTTATCAAGTTTACTATTGCTATGGCAAGCACAACCAGCAGTATCACAAGAAGTATATTGGGCAGGATATTATATGCATTTGAAATAAAACTTCCCAATACAGTAATATCTTTTATCAGATCAACCCTGAGATAAATTAATATAGCTAAAATTGTAAAGATCATGACTAAGTACCTGAAAACCTTAACAAACTGCAGATGCTTTGCATTGATTATATCCTTTTTCTTAGAAAATGCTTTTATCAGGCCGCTTCCAATCCTGGCTAGAAAGTATCCCACTATGATTATCAAAATAGTTATTATCAGCTTTATTGTTGTTGCGCTTAGTTGCATTTTACGAAAATTTACTCTTTTTTTAAGTTACATTAATATTATTTAGCAGCCTAAATAAATACTTTGTTGTTTTTAAATAACAGACAGCATAAGAATTAGATGATATTTCTCTTTTTCAAATATTTTTAATAATTAAAATTATTCAAGTTAATGAAAATAAAAGAAAACTTTATATATCATATTACCAATACCTAATTAAAATGATTATAAACAAGTCTATCTTAATAGCGCTTGGCGTTGTCATTGGAATTTATTTTATGTACAAGTTTCTGTTTAGCAGAAGCCAAGTCGATGAAGATTATAATGAGAAGTATAATAAAGTTCTGACTTCTGAAGAGTACAAGGTTAAAGGGCAGTATGATAAATAGGTTCAATTTTTTCTATTTCCAAAAATAAGGCAGTATAAAAAACAAAACAGCAGCCATTATTGCAAGCAAGACCCAGAGCATTCTTTTATCATTGGCAAAACCGAACGGAATAAAACCAATAAAGCCCCCTACCGCAAATTTAGTATCTCCTTTTGGGATTCCTTTCAAAGCCCCGATAAAAACCAGCGCAAACCCTACAAGAATTACAATAATGCCGATTGAAATCATCTGTTGGTTCATTTTATTTATTATTTTATTTTTATAATTTTTATTTTAAGTTTTTTTATTAGACTTCTAATATATTTTTGTTTATTGTATGTATTTGTTCTTTTTATTGATTTTTATTATTGAATTTTTTTTAATTGTTGTCTTTTATTTCATATATTAAGCAGATATATAACTTTATTGTTCTGATTATTGCTTAAATTCCCTACGTTTCTAATATATATTTTCCAGGATATAATTAATACGAAAGCTTTATATATAAGCAGTATACATATTCGTATACTAGTTTAATCAAATGATATGTCAAAAGAGGCATAAAAGATACATAAATGAGGACAAACTGATTTTATCGTTAGAACCTTCTATTTATGTTATCAAGCCTCTTTTGTCGTGATTAAAATGGAACCAGAAGTCAAAAATTTCATTGATAATGTGGATTCATGGATTAAGCAGATAAGAAGAGAATTTACTAGTTTTTCTGACCTGCCCAGCACTGTTACTGAGACCAGTGATAATGTGCAGCATAACTATGAATTAATATACGAGCTGAAGGATGAAATAGAAGAATTAAAGCAGGAGATAAATTCCCTGAAATTAATCCAGATAATAAGCCTTAAGAAAGTCAAGGAACATCCTAAGAAAATCAGCTGATTTCATTTATTATTTTCTTTAAAACGCTGTCAACAGCAACAAACAAATTTCTGTCTACAACCTCAGAAACAAATGGCTTTCCATTGTCCATAAGCTTGGCATGCATTTCATATTTCTCGCTTTTTTCCGTTCCATGCACTGGCTTCATCGTAACACTTAAACTCTCAAATTTGTCAGATATATCAGACATGCGCTTTGCATAGTTGCCTATTATTTTCTTTAGCACAACCATAGAAGAACCATCAACATCCTTGAATCCGGTTAAATTAATGCTTCCGCCTAACTGCATAACATCATCCATATAAGCCACCCAAATATATAAAATATAAATTGTGTTTAAATAATTTTTGTTTTAAAAGGATATACAAAACAAATTCATGCTTGTGCGTAAATTGCCAATGAATTTAACTCCGTAGGATTGTGATATACGACCTGAGCAAAACATAGTTTTGCGAAGTTGAGAAGCTCTCTAAGGCCTCGCATAAGCATGAATTTGTCAAGATTTTATTTAGATTCACATACTGTCCAAAGCCTTCTGCATCATGGGAATTACTGCTTCTACTTCATCCTTAAACATCCTTCCAACCTTTGCAAATTTCCACTCACCGTCCTGGTTTCTTGTTTCTCTGGAAATCTGCAACTTTTTTTCTCCATCATTGTATGAATAAACCCCTACTTTGAGCTTACTTGTCTCAAATTCTTTTGTCTCAGAAAACAATTCCTTGTCTAAATTTTTGTCAAATGCCATATTAAATCACCAAAAAACAGGAATTAATATTGTTTTTTAAGTGTTTGGGTTTGGGGTTTTAAAGTGATTGTTAAAATACATTTATTTCAGCAGATTCTAAAATATTTGAAGAAATATTCTTTAAAATTTATAATTGATATTTATTTAATACTAGGATTTTATTTGAATCAATTGGTATATATTCTAGAATTTTATCCATTATAAAAGTTTTTGTGTCTGGAAAGGTTGTTAAAGCATTGATATACAATTCTTTATCAGTTAAATCAATTGTAATTAAATTTTTTTTTGATTCCATTTCTTCTCTACTCAGTGTTTCATAATATGGAACTATTAATTTTCCTACTTGATGATATCCATTATCTGAAACAAATTTTTCACCTTCGATATCAACTTCATTTCTTCTCTCAAACGAACATTGTTTTATAAGATGTTCTTTACGCACCCTATGCTGTAAACTGGGAATAACATCAAATAAATTTCCTTCATCTTCTAATATTTGTAGCATTTCATCGATATTATCAGAATTAAGAGAAATTCTTTTTATGTTACAGATATCATGAGTAGTATTATATGCAAAATATGGTATTTCTTGAACGTCCATTTATTAACCTCAATATATTAGAAATGTCTTTTTATTTTTAAAACTAGCGATTATAATAAAATATCATACTCACTCCAAATCTCCAACCTTCCCAAACCCATACAGTTTATCAGCAACAATAACAGCATTGAAATTTTTTAAATTTTGCCTTAAGAACGGGCTTAATAATTTCTCTTTGGCAACATCAGTTCCTTCTGTAATAAGATTGAATGATGGCTGCACTATTAGGTTTTTTCCTTTCCATTTGCCTATAAGATAAGACTTATATTTCTCAGTTCTTACACTATCCTTGACAGAAACAGCAGGATGCTCATGCCCTATTATTACAGTTGAAACACCTTTAAGGATTTCCTTATCCGGCAGTTTATCTCCGTGAATCACTAGAATTTTGTTTTTTGATGTATTTCTCCTTAATGGATCAATCAAATAATGCTCGCAAACTTTAACCTTCCTTTTTTCCGCTATCGGCCCTAAAATCTTGTCATGATTGCCCTTGACCAGTATCACTTCTTCACATTTCTTCCCAAAATAATCAAGCAAATACAGAGTATGCCTCCATTCCTGCCCGGAAATATTGCCAAACTCATGCTTTATATCCCCGTTTACTATTATCCTTTCAATCTTCTTTTTCTTCAGCTTCAAAAATATCTTATCTAAATGCTTTATTATCTCATTAAATTGAAACCTTGGGACATATATCCCCTGCTTGTTCAAAGATTCTTCATAACCTACATGAAAATCAGAGAATATGAGTGTTTTATTGGTATAAATTGCTAAATCTATCAGCTCAATATTATCAAAAATCTTCATAAGAATAAGAATTTTCTAGAGGTATATATATGTTATTAGAAAGAAAAAAAAAGAAAAAAAATAATTATTTACTTATTCAGCAAATAATTTATTGATTCTGTCCTAGTGACCAAACTTCCTTTAATCCAACAACAACTGTTGCAGGGATTACAAAGGCAAGAGCATATTGAAAGATGCCTTGTAGGTATGGTCCTATATACTGCACTCCGCCAAGAGTATTTGATGCACCACCTACAAATGAAGCAATGATTAATACTGTTCCTACCAGCATAAACTCTTTACTTCCTTTGCCGCTAACATTTAGGAATCCTGCTATCAGACCAAGTACAACTAACAATGAAGCTAGTAATGCTGTGGTTGAAGATCCTAAAGCTGTGGATGCCAGGCCAAGTACAACTGCGATTATAACTCCACCAATAAAGGAGTAATGACCAAGTTTTTCTTCCATTAGATTTCACCTCCATGTAGTTTATTACTTATCATTAAATGCCTGATTACAGGCATTGATAATCAATAATAGTGAAGCTTATATTTAAATCTTTCGGTTATTGATAATCAATAATAGTAATCTTTATATATTACCAATGCTCACATATTCTTTACTGCTTTATTTGGGGTAAATTAAGATGTTTAATATTGAAATCGAAAAGAAAATAATCAATTTTATCAAAAAAAGCCCATTAGGAACTACTTCTACTAATATTGCTAAGTCCTTAAACCTAAACAGGGTAACTATGACTAAATACCTTGCCATTATCAAAGAAAAGGCTTTAATAGACTTTAAACAGTTCGGAATGGCTAAATTATGGTATATTCCGGTAAATCTAAGCAAAGAAAGCTTTTTGAGCAGAATAATGACAGATATAACTGAAAATATTCCTGAAGATAAATTTAAAGAGCTTTTTGATAAGGTTGGAATAAGCCTTGGAGAAGAGATCAACCTGATGTATGTAAATTTTTACGCTGTTGATAATCTGAACTTTGACCGTATACTTGACACTTACAAGGACATAGGTGAAAAGCTTGGTGGAAGTTTTAATGTAAATGCAATACCATCCGAAAAAATCTCTGTTAAGATAATAGAATCCCCTTTTGCCGAAAAAAACAGGAAAGCAATGCATAAGGTACTCTCAGTTATATTCGCAAAAATAGCCGCGATTAATCTTGGCTATGCAAAAGCATTAGTAACAGAAAAGGAAGACATTGATGTTATTGAGGTTTATTTGAGGAAAGAGGATAGGCAAAAAGAATAATTGTCGATAAAAAATAGCATTAACTATAAAATTCAATTATTCTTCAATTAATTCAACAAGTTTCTTATTTCTATAAGTTAAGTACTCGGGAATTGATTGGAATATCTCATCCATCCTATCTTTAATTTCGTCAATTAGTCCATTATCGTCTAGTTGAAAGAAATTTGTCCTTTCTACAGATTTTCTCCATTTTAAATATTTTTCAAATTCTTCAGAAGAAAGTGTATGCTTGGAATATCCTAATTCAACCGATATTGCTTGAAAATGTTTTGCATGCCCGATAATATCAAAGCCTTTCGGAGCAGCATACTCTGCTAATTCATGAATTGCAGCAAAATGCCTATATTCTTTTGGAGTTTCTTCTGAAATAAAGAACATCCCACCTATAGTTCCAGCGTATTTTTCTCCATCCAAAATTTCAACTAGTCTTCTTTCGCCGACCAACGCCATAGAAACTAGTAGTTTTCTATTTTCTAAGGGAACGCCTACCTTAATTTTTTTGCTATCGCTATATAATCTTAATGCGGTCTTATATGGGCTTTCCAAAATCTGTTCCACTCTGGGTTCTAGACCAATATACATTCCCATCATTTTATCTTTATCACCAAACAATAATAAAATATAAACAACTATAAATATCTCTGTTGTCTTAAAATAAAACGACATATTTATATACTTAAGAAGTATCTGATAATAACATGAACAAAGAGCAGATCCTGCAGAACTTTGGATTGACAGAGGCAGAAGTTAGCCTATACATAACATTGCTGAAGCTTGGAGAAAGCACTGCATCTGAATTATCCGAAAAGACAAATACAAACAGGACTTTTACTTATGACAGGCTGAAAAAGCTCCTTGATTCCGGCCTTGTCAGCTATGTTGTTAAGGACAACAAGAAGTACTTTAAGGCTGCTGAGCCAAGCCAGCTCTTGTCAATAATAAAAGAAAAAGAAGAGCAGGTTAAAGGCATATTGCCGGAGCTTGAAAAATTAAAGGCATTCCAGGAAGAAGGCCCAAAAGCAGAGATATTCTCATCAAAAAAAGGGATAAGGACCGTACTCAATCTGATCCTTAAGGAGAAAAAAGAAGTCTTAATACATGGCTCAATAATTAAGTTCAAAGAGAGCATGGATTCTTATTATGAAATCTGGAATAATAGAAGGGTAAAAGAAAAAATAAAGGCAAAAGTGCTGACAAACGAGGAAATAGAAATTCCGTTTACAGATATCAGCCTATTAAACGAGGAGGAAAAGTCATCAATCACAACATTTACTTTTGGAAACAAGGTAATTATAACTTTATGGTCTGATGTTCCTGTTGCTATTTTAATCAAAAGCAAAGAAATTGCGCAGGATAACATTAAATTTTTCTACAATCTTTGGGAAAGGGAAATAAAAATATATTCCGGTGTTGAAGGGATAAGAAGGGCATGGATGGAACTGGTTTTGGAAAAATCAAAAGAGCTTGTTGGGTTTGGATTTTCATGGGATTTAGCCAGGATTTACGGAAGAGATTTCAGCAATAAATGGCATAAACAAAGGTCGAAAAACAATATTCCTGCAAGGCTCATTTCCTATAATGACAAAAACTCAAATAAATACTTTAACATGAGAATGATTGAATGGAAGAATTTTAATATCAGCTTTTTAGATAAAGATATCTGCGGGCCTGCCTGCATTACTTTATCTGATAATTTAATTGTTACATTTTTATATACTGAAAAAAAGTTCAGGGTCATTGTAAGCAAGAATAAGGAGATGATATCTGTTTACAGGAAGCATTTCGAAACTTTGTGGAAGAATTCTAAAAAGAGTTGAGAGGTTGTTGCGGAAATCGGTGCTTATGCGTAAATTGCCAAATTGAAAAGCTCCGCAGGATATGCTATACGACCTGAGAAATACGCAGTATTTCGAAGTTGAGAAGCCCTCTAAGGCCTCGCATAAGCACGAATTGGTTTTTCGCAACAACCTCAAAAGCAAACTTTATATACTATCCAATTATTATTCTTATTGTGAACTACAAAACATCGCTTGAAAAGGCAAAAGACTTTGCAGATATATTTGAGATTGTAAAGAAATCTGTGCAAAATTACCTCGGCATGGATCAAGCTGGTCTGCTTCTTGGCTTGAGCGATTTGGGCAGCTACGGCCATGCTTACCTTGGGGCTTTCTATTCTTTGGATGCAAACACTATTGTCATCAATAAAAGGCCGTTAAATATTATAAGGAAAACTAAGCCAAATCTATACAATCCCTACATATTCCATGTATTACTGCATGAATACATGCATAGCCTCGGAATTTTTGAAGAGGACCAGATAAGGATGCTTGTCTATGAAATAACAAAAAAGCATTTCGGAAAAAATCACCTAGCCACTCAAATAGCCTTGGACCTTGAAAAGTTTATCCCGGACCTGACTTTAGGGGATAAGTTTGAAACTCCGCAGGATATGAATATAGAATTTATTTCCGGAATAGACAAGTCTAACACAAATTACATTATGTAATATTTCTTATATCTGATTGAATTCTGAAAAAATTATAGATTGTAGTTATCTTCTTGTAAAAAACTGTTTTTTGGCAATATTTCTGCTTGTAAATAATAATTTCTGGCTTAAATTGAATATGTTCTTTTTTCATTCAAATTTACCAAAAAGTTTATATATAAGTTAAATAACTTATATAAAAAATAGAATAAATAAAGTAAATAGAATAGATAAAAGGAATAGGAGTAATAGGAGTAATAGAAGAAATATAAGTTATTTAGCTTATAAAAAAGTGTTAACAAAAAAAGAAAAGCAGATACTTGAACTTAGAAAAAGAGGGTTTAAACAAAGTGAAATAGCTTCTAAGCTAAAAATTTCTCAGCCGGCAGTTTCATCATTTGTAAATAATTCTCTAAATAAGATTCGTAATGCAAAAAAGACAATGGAATTCGTTGAAAAGCTAGGTATAAAATATGAAGAAGAATAAAATAACAGCAGATATTGTAAAGACAGCAATAGTGTTATTAGTCTTTTTTATATTTGCTAATCTTGCATTTGCAGCTCCGAATTCCATCAACATACAGGGCAAGCTTACAAATCCATCCGGCACTATCCTGACAGGAACTTATAATTTCTCCTTTAGCATTTATGATGCTTATACTTCCGGGAATAAGCTGTATGAGGCAAATATAACTTCAACAACAGACGCAAGAGGAGTTTATGATATAATCCTTAATAATGTCAACCTAAGTTTTAGTGACCAGAATTATTTAGGTGTTAAAGTTAATAATGATACTGAAATGTCACCCAGGGTAAATTTGACCTCTGTTCCATATACATTCAGGGCTAACACCTCAGATGATCTAAATAAAAATAACAGGTATACTATAACAGGCTTGAATATAACCCAAGGATTGAATGTCACAGGTGGATTAAGGGTTTCTGAGCTTGCTAGCTGCGATACAATAGACACTGATTCTG
>Ga0187827_10004279_pt1 | contig 17671 bp, 16 predicted proteins | sample ETNtaG_39_FD_167969 | JGI IMG/M metagenome (GOLD analysis project Ga0187827, IMG submission 167969) | Marine microbial and viral communities from oxygen minimum zone, Eastern Pacific Ocean - ETNP2014_SV_150_PacBio MetaG (Illumina Assembly) | ecosystem: Environmental > Aquatic > Marine > Hypoxic... | reverse complement strand
AGACTGACCAGGAACAAATGCATCTATTTCTTTATTAAATTTTGTTTTGTTTCCTGATTGTGAAGCTAAATGTATTGTTGGTGTCCAAAATCCAGAAACACATATACAATCACAGTTTATATTTTCAATTTGACCTAAATCTTTTTTATCTTCTGAAATTTTCGCAATTTCAGCTGAATTTACTTTTTTATAACCTTTTGCGGCTATAACCACATATGAAAATTTAATATTTATATTTAAATTTTTTGCTTCATTAATTATTTCAGAATTTGGTTTACTTCTCGTATCTAAAACTATTGGATCAATTCCATTTTTTTTAAATTCAATTGCAGTTTCATAGGCGCTATCATTATTTGTAAATATTAATGGTTTTTTACCAACTAGTACCCCATAAACTTTTAAATATTCTTTAGCTGCAGAAGATAATACTACCCCTGGCGTATCATTGTTTCCAAAAACTAACGGTCTTTCTATTGAGCCCGAAGAAATCACAACTTCTTTAGCTCTTATGTACCAAAGTCTTTGTTTTGGACTATATTTTTTTGATTTTGGCAAATGATCGTTCGTTCGTTCTGACATTACCAACATATTATGATCGTAGTAACCAAAGATCTGGGCTCTATTTTTTACTATTGCATTGGGCATTTCTTTAAGTTCAGTTATAATGTTATCCGCCCACTCTTTTCCACTTTGATTTCCAATATTCACATCACTAGTTAATAAACTTCCTCCAAATCTTGGCTTGTCTTCAGCTAGAATTACTCTTGCTCCATTTTTTGCTGCAGCATATGCGCTTGCTAAACCTGATGGACCTGAACCTGTAATTAATAAGTCGCAATATTCATACTTGTGCTCATATCGTTCTTTATCATGTTTTGTTGATACAACTCCAAAGCCTGCTGATTTTCTAATAAATGGTTCATAAACTTTATACCAAAAGCTCTTAGGCCACATAAAAGTTTTATAATAAAAACCCGCTGGAAAAAATTTGTTCAAAAAATTATTTATTGCTCCAACATCAAAATTTACACTTGGCCAACAATTCACGCTTGTTGCTTCTAATCCTTCAAAAAGCTCCTGTTCTGTAGCACGAACATTTGGGTCAGTTTCATTATTTCTGTATAATTGAACTATAGCGTATGGTTCATCAACTCCAGCTCCAAAAAAACCTCTTGGCCTATGATATTTAAAGCTTCTTCCAACAAGATGAACTCCATTTGCAATCAATGCAGATGCAAGTGTATCTCCTTCATAGCCAAAATAGCTTTTTCCATTAAATTTAAATGAAATTTTTTTATCTCTATTAATTAAACCAATGCTTTCTAATCGAAAATCTTGTGGCATAGTTAAATATCTTCGCTTGGTTTTAATGTTTTAAATATTTCATGAGTTGCTGTATCTCTCTGTGCTTTAAACCACTGTCTACATCCTGAAATATGATGCCATAGTTCTAAATGTTTTCCTCTTCGACTTTTTCTTAGATAAACAAAACTATCCCATTCTAAATCTGAAATTTCTTTATTTAGTTCTGGTCTTTTGACACTTGCATCTCCACCATATGCAAATTCATTTTGCGATCTCATTCCACAATAAGGACATTTAATATGAAGCATTTATGATATCCAAGTTTTTGTGCCAAGACCCTTTTCATCTAGTAAATGACCAGTATGAAATCTATTTAAGCTATATCCTGCATTTAATTCATGAACTCTATCATGTGCTATTGTGTGCGCAAAAGTCCATCCAGATGCTGGAGTTGCTTTAAATCCTCCATAACACCATCCGCAATTTAAATAGAGTCCTTCAATATGTGTTTTATCAATTATAGGTGAGCCGTCCATTGACATATCCATTATTCCTCCCCAAGTCCTTAACATTTTTAGCTTGCTAAGAAATGGAAACATTGCAATTCCTTCTGTTAATACATGTTGAAGTGTTGGTAAATTTCCTCTTTGTGCATAACTATTATATCCATCTAAATCTCCACCCATCACCATTTCACCTTTGTCAGATTGACTACAATAAAAATGTCCAGCGCCAAAAGTTACTACATGATCTAATATCGGCTTAACTGGCTCAGAAACACAGGCTTGTAAAAGATGTGTTTCTATTGGAAGTGTCATATTTAATTTTTCTGCAAGAATTGAAGTGCTTCCAGCAACGCATAAGCCTACTTTATTTGTTTTGATATCTCCTCTTGATGTTTTTACTCCTTTAATTTTTCCATTTACCACATCAAAACCAGTAACTTCACAATGTTGAATAATATCTACGCCCATAGAATCTGCTTGTCTTGCGTAGCCCCATACAACGCCATCATGTCTTGCTGTTCCAGCACTTGGTTGCATTAAGCCTCCAAAAATTGGAAATCGAACATTTTCTGAAAAGTCTGCCATAGGAATCATTTTTTTAACTTCTTCTCTATTTAATAAAACGGCATCAATACCATTTAACCTCATAGAGTTTCCTCTTCTAGAATAAACATTCATTTGTGCATCTGAGTGAGCAAGATTAATTATTCCTCTTGGAGAAAACATCACATTAAAATTTAATTCCTGACTCATGTTTCTCCATAAATTCATTCCAAATTCGCTAAATCTGGCATTGTCATCATGCATATAATTAGATCTAACAATTGTAGTATTTCTTCCAACATTTCCTCCGCCAATCCATCCTTTTTCAATAATAGCAACATTTGTAATGTTGTGTTCTTTTGCTAGATAATAAACAGTAGCTAAACCATGGCCTCCACCTCCAATAATTACAACATCATATTCTGATTTTGGTGTTGGATCTTTCCAGGCCACTTCCCAGCCTTTATGGCCATTAAAAGCATTTTTTATTAGACTAAATACTGAATATCTTTGCATAATTTAACTTTATAAGAATAAGCTCAAATAACTTATATTTTTTTTATATATATATTTTAGATCTTTTTTAGATCTTTAAAAATAATATAAATAAGTATACAAATCCTCTTTCTAGAACTTTAATTCAAGAAAATATTGGTAATGGGTTCATATAAAACTGACATTGAAATAGCAAGAGAAGCAAAAATGAAACCCATAAAGGACATATTGGGCAATATTAACGTGCCTGATGATAGTTCTGCTTTTAGTCCTCTGGGAAGACATATTGCAAAAATTAATTTGGAATATCTTGATACGCTAAAAAATAAAAAAGATGGCAAGCTTATTTTGGTAGCTGCAATCACTCCTACTCCTGCAGGAGAAGGTAAAACAACAACATCAGTTGGATTAAATGATGGATTAAATAAAATTGGAAAAAAATCAATTGTTTGTTTGCGCGAACCAAGCTTAGGACCATCTTTTGGAATGAAAGGTGGTGCTGCTGGCGGAGGATATGCTCAGGTAGTTCCTATGGAACAAATTAATTTACACTTCACTGGAGATTTTCACGCAATAACTTCTGCTCACAATTTACTTTCAGCATTAATAGATAATCATGTTTATTGGGGAAACAAATTAGACATAGATGTTAGAAGAATTGTATGGAAAAGAGTATTGGATATGAATGATAGATCTCTTAGATCTATTAATATTAATTTAGGAGGTGTCGCTAATGGTTTTCCTAGAGAAGATGGCTTTGATATTACTGTTACCTCGGAAATTATGGCAATTTTTTGCCTATCAAACAATTTAAAAGATTTAGAAAAAAGAATTGGAAATATTACTGTTGCCTATACTAGAGATAGAAAACCAATTTATGCAAAAGATTTAAAAGCACAAGGACCAATGACAGTTCTTTTAAAAGAAGCGCTAAGACCTAATATAACACAAACTTTGGAAAATAATCCTGCAATAATACATGGAGGACCTTTTGCAAACATTGCTCATGGATGTAACTCTGTTATTGCAACTAAAGCTGGATTAAAACTTTGTGACTACGTGATCACTGAAGCTGGATTTGGAGCTGATTTGGGAGCAGAAAAATTCATTGATATAAAGTGCAGAAAATCTGGATTAAAACCTAGTTGCGTTGTTGTAGTTGCAACAATTAGAGCTTTAAAAATGCACGGTGGTATAGCTAAAGAAGAATTGAAAAAAGAAAATATAGCAGCTCTTAAAAAAGGTTTAGTGAATCTTGAAAGACATATTGAAAATGTCAAAAAATTTGGTTTGCCTGTAACTGTAGCGGTTAATCATTTTATTGCAGATACTGATAAAGAAGTTAAGAAATTGTTAGATTTTTGTAATAATTTAGGAGTAAAAGCAATTTTATGCACACATTGGGCAAATGGTGGCGAAGGAACAAAAGAGCTTGCATCACATGTAGTGGAATTAATTGAAAAAGAAAAAAGTGATTTCAAATACTTATACAAAGATAATCTTCCTTTGTTCAAAAAAGTTGAAAAAATTGCTAAAGAAATTTATCACGCAAGTGAAGTTGTTGCTGATACTAAAATAAGAGATCAACTTAGAAGCTTTGAAAAATCTGGATATGGCAATCTTCCTGTTTGTATAGCGAAAACTCAATTTAGTTTCTCTACTGACCCTGATTTAAAAGGTGCGCCATCTGGGCATGTTTTACCTATAAGAGAAGTAAGGTTGTCCTCAGGAGCTGAATTCATTGTTGTAATATGCGGTGCAATAATGACTATGCCAGGATTGCCTAGAGTTCCTGCGGCAGAATCGATAAAATTAAATGATAAAGGAGAAATTGAAGGTTTGTTTTAATTGGTTATAAAGTCCAACCAGTTTTTCAACTCAAACATTCTAAAATTTTTATCCGAAACTTTATTTTCTTCTTTAATAAAATTTATATGGTTTCTAATTTCTTGTTCATTATTAAATGCTTTTCTGAAATTTATTAATTTATCTTTTCTAAATTCAATTAAACTAATCATTTTATCATAAGAAATTTCAGGATGATATTGTAAAGCCCAAATTTTGCTAACACCTGATTTAAATTCGATACTTTGAAATTTATTTATTTTATTCGAAGCTAAATGAATAGAGGAATTTGGTAAAGTAACTACCTCATCAAAATTAAACGCTGGTGAATTAAATTTACTAATCTTTGATTTGTATAATGGATGTTTTATTCCATTTTCATTTAACTCAATACCATTTGCAATACCGATATGAGCTCCATTTACAGATTTTTTTACTTCACCACCAGCTGCTGTAACCGCTACTTGCATACCCCAGCAAATTGCTAGAATATTCTTTACAATTTTAAAACACTCTTTCATTAAAAAAATCTGATTTTGTATTTCAATAGTGTCGGTATAAATATTTAAGCTACTACCTCCCCAAATTAATCCATCATATTTTTTTAAATTTTGAATAATTTTCTCTAAATTTGGATTTGAAGATGGGTTTAATACATCAATATTCAAATTTGTGTTAAAGAAAGCAAGGCTATCTTTTAAACTATCGGTGTGTGTCTGTATTCCTGATTTTTCAAAATTTTGATTTTCTTCCTCTAAATTTCCTTCAACAATTAATAAATTTAAATTTGGCATTTAAAATAATTCACCGGAAAGGCTTTTTTTATACAATATTTTAAGATCGTCAATTGTTAACTTTTTCGGATTGCCTCCGGTAGAAGGATCTTCAAATGCCATTTTTGATAATTTGTCTAAATCGAATTTTTCAATATCCACAACGTCAGAAAGTTTGTGAGGTATATTTAATTTTTTTCTTAAATCTAAAATCCAATTTAGAAAACTTTCAAAATTTTTTTCCAAATTAAGATAATCGCAAATTGAGATAATCCTTTTTTCTATTAAATCTTTATTAAAAGTTAAAACATAAGGCATAAAAATTGCATTTGATAAACCGTGATGAACGTTAAATTGTGCATTTACAGGATGGCTTAAAGAATGTATTGCACCTAAACCTTTTTGAAAAGCTGTTGATCCCATGCTAGCAGCCGCTAATAGATCTGCTCTTGCACTTAAATCTTTACCGTTATTAACAGCAGTTAAAAGTGATTTTTTGATTAACTTCATTCCTTCAATTGCAATTCCATCAGCCATTGGATGAAAACCTGGTGCACAAAATGCTTCTAAATTATGAGCAAGAGCATCCATTCCAGTTGCGGCTGTTAATCTTGGCGACAAATCAACTGTTAATACTGGATCTAAAATTACAATAGATGGCAAAAACTTTGGATGAAAAATGATTTTTTTCACACCTGTTTCTTTGTTAATTATTGCGGAAGCTCTTCCTGTTTCTGAACCTGTTCCTGCTGTGGTAGGAACAGCTATAATTGGTGCAATATTTTTTTCATCAGCCCTTTTCCAATAATCTCCAATATCTTCGAAATCCCATATGGATCTTAATTGACCTGACATAAATGCAATTGCTTTTCCAACATCAAGTCCACTTCCTCCTCCAAAAGCAATTACTCCATCACAGTTTTTTTTTTTAAAAACAAGCACACCCTCGTCTACATTCTCACCTATTGGGTTTCCTGAAAAATTTGAAAAAGTAATTAATTTATTAAAATTTTTATTTAAATCATAAATAATATTTTTAACAAATGGCAAATTTATTAGGTCTTTATCAGTTACAAATAAAGGATTAGTTATGTTCAAATTTTTACATGCTGTGTATAAATCTTTTACTCTATTCTCACCCACCCATAATGTTGTTGGATAATTCCAATTAAAATTAGTCATCTTCAAATTTACTTTATTGAGGATTTTTAATATGGTAAATGAAATTAATCTAGTCTAATCTCACTTTTTTTATGATCCAAACAATTACCCCTATAGATAACACAATTTATGTGGAAAGAGAGTATAGCTCCAAAATAATTGAAGAAACTATCTCAAACTCAGTAATTGCTCAAAAAGAATGGGCATTACTTAAGGTTGGCGAACGAGTTGAGTTGTTAAAGAAATTTGTCACAGATTTTTTATCAAAAGAAAAACAAATACTTGAGGAAATTACTAAACAAATAGGAAGACCAATTTCCCAAGCATCTAGCGAGTTAAAGGGGTTTAAAGAGAGAGCGGATTATATGCTTTTAATCGCTGAAAATAAATTAAAAAATATTTATTTGCCAGAAAAAGAAAATTTTAAAAATTATATAAAAAGAATACCTATGGGAGTTTCGTTCGTTATAGCACCTTGGAATTATCCATATTTAACTTCTGTTAATTCTATTATTCCATCTCTCGCAGCAGGAAATTCTGTAATCCTAAAACACTCAGCTCAAACTCCTCTTTGCTCAGAGCAATTATATGAATCTGCAAAAAAGAATCTTCCAAAAAATATTTTTAATTATTTACATTTAAATCACGAAGACAGTTTAAAAATAGTTTCTGACAAAAGAACTGCTTTCGTATCTTTTACTGGATCGGTAAAAGCAGGTTATGAAGTTCAAAAAGCAACAACTAATAAATTTATTAGTATTGCTCTTGAGTTAGGTGGTAAAGATCCTGCTTATGTAAGACATGATGCTGACATAAAAAAAACTGTTGAAAATCTTGTTGATGGTTCTTTTTTTAATTCAGGTCAATCTTGCTGTGGTGTCGAGAGAATCTATGTTGACAAAAAAATATATAATGATTTTTTAGAATTCTTTATTAATAAAACTTATGAATATAAACTTGGTAATCCATTAAACAAAGATACAACCTTAGGTCCGGTTGTTAAATTGTCAGCTGCAAAATTTATTGAAAATCAGATGAACTTAGCAGTCAAACAAGGTGCTAAAATGATGATTGATAAATCAAGATTTGATTACCCGAAAGAACATAAAAATTATATGATTCCTCAAGTATTAACTGGAGTAAATCATGAAATGGATTTTATGATGAAAGAAACATTTGGACCATGTGTAGGAATAATGTCTGTAGATAATGATAAAGAAGGTATAAATTTAATGAATGATAGTCCATATGGTTTAACAGCTTCAATTTGGACTAAAGATGTTGAGGCAGCTGAAAAACTTGGTGATGAAGTAAATACTGGAACTTTATTTATGAACAGATGTGATTATTTAGATCCTGGACTATCTTGGACAGGAGTAAAAGAAACAGGAAAAGGATGTTCTTTGTCTGAAATTGCTTATGAACATTTAACTAAACCAAAAAGTTTTCACTTAAGAAAAGAATTAAAGTAAAAAATGAAACTTACTTATAAAGGTAATGCAGCAATTGTAACAGGTGGTTGTGGAGGAATGGGTTTGGAAACCACAAAAAAACTTATAAATAATAACATTAACACTCTTATGTTGGATATAAAAAAACCACCAAAAAATTTTCTTAATAAAAATCGTAAAGCTACATTTAAACAAATAGATATAACTAATTTTAAAAAATTAAAAAAAATAATTAACAACTATTATACCAAACATAAATCTATAGATTATCTCGTAAATACAACTGGAGTATTATGGTTTGATAGAGACATATCTTCGGTAAAAATAGATTTTTCGATTTGGGATAAAGTGTATGAAATAAACCTTAAAACTATGGTTTATTTATCAAAAATAATAATACCAAAAATGGTAAAAAAAAAATTTGGTTCTATGGTTCATATTTCTTCAGTGGATGCTTTGTCGGGAGATAATAAACCGCAAGATGCCTATGGTTCTTCAAAGGCTGCTATGATTAGACTTTCTAAATCACTTGCTATTCAATATGCAAATAAAAATATAAGATCTAACGTAATTTTGCCTGGCCCAGTAGAAACAGCTATGCAAAAAAGATGGAAGAAAAAACCTTTCATGAAAAGAAATCTTGAAAAAAATATACCTTTAAAAAAAGTAGGAAAACCAGAAGATATAGCTAACGGAATAATGTTTTTATTAAGTGATCAGAGTAAATATATTACTGGCACTGAAATCACAATTGATGGTGGTATAACTTCAAAGCCTTAAAAAATTTCTGCTATTAGACGCTCTAACTTAATTAGAGCGTCTAATTTAATTACTTTTATCTGTAAGGATAACCTGCTTTTTCCATTGTGCTTGCATATTTTTTAAATGCATCAACTACTTTTCCACAACGAGGACTTATTTTTGCAGTTTCATCCCAAAACTCTTTGGAATCTTCAACAACGCCAGCCCATTCTTTTGCCGGCAATTGTGTTATTTCCATTTTCTTACCATTCACACGAAGATCTGCTTCTCCGCCCCAGTACCATACTTGTCTGTAGTAGTGTGACTGATCAATAGATATTCTATATAATTCCTGAAGTTTAGGTGACAATTTATTCCAGCTCTTAGTATTTGCAAAATAAGAACCAAACCATGCTCCAGTTATGGCATTTGATAATGCATAATTACAGATATCAGCCCAACCAACTTCGTAAGCTTCTGTAAATCCACACCAGCATACTCCGTCTAATTCACCAGTCTGCATAGCAACTTCAACATCGTCCCATGGAACTATTACTGGTATTAAACCGTATCTTGCCATGAATCTTCCAGCAGTCGGAACACCAAAAACTCTCAGACCTTTCATGTCTGAAAGTTTATTAATTGGTTTTTTTACAGTAAATAAAATACACGGATCCCATGCGCTTGTGCTTAACCAAGTAACATTATCTACTTCACCATAAGCTTCTGCCCAGATTCCATCCAAACCATAATATTTGAACATTGCCGGTACATCTAAACTGAAACGAGTTGCAAATGGGAAATATCCACCAAAGATTTGAATATCTACTGGTGATCCCATGGTAGCATCATCACTTTGTACAGCGTCAATCGTACCTGCCTGCATAGCTCTAAATAGTTCGTCTGTTGGAACTAATTGGTCTGCATAATAAAGCTCAATTTCCATTTCTCCATGTGCAGCTTTATTAAAAGCTTCAACTTGCGGCTTAACAACATGTGCTCCTAATGGTGCTCCAGAATAAGTCTGAAGTCTCCATTTTACAGGGTTGGTAGCTGAGTATACATAAGGTACTTTAACTGTGGCAGCTCCTGCAGCACCCAATGTTAACAAACCTGCTTTCTTAATAAACGAACGTCTCTTCGTTATTAGCTTTTTGTCTTTTTTCATATTACTCCCTTCTTTGTGTTCATTGAATAATAAAGTTAATATAAAAAAAGATATAGAGTCAATTCTTAATGACTGTTTAAAAGACTAAAATAAAACTTGAAGTTGTAAATTAATAAAAAATTAAATTTATTTACTTAATAATTTTTCAGGTAAGTAAGTTGCTATTTCTGGAAATATCATAACTATCGCTAGTCCAAAAGTCATTACAATGACAAAAGGAATTATAGATCTATAAATATCAGCTAAAGTTATTTCTTTAGGAGCCATCGCTCTCATTAAAAATAAATTATATCCAAATGGTGGAGTCATATATGCTATCTGACAAGTGATTGTATAAAGCACTCCATACCAAATCGGATCAAATCCTAAAGCAATAATTAGCGGTACATAAAGTGGAGCTACTATAACTAACATAGCAGTATCATCTAAAAACATTCCCATAAAAATATAAGAAATCTGCATCATAATTAAAACTCCCCAAGGAGTTAAATTCCATCTTTCAATAAATAAAGTTTCGATAGCTTTAACAGCTCCTAAACCATCGAAAACTGCTCCAAAGCAAAGAGCCGCAAGTATTATCCACATAAACATACATGAAACACCCAGAGTCTTTCTTAGTGTTGCTTCTATAACTTTGTAATTTAATTTTTTGTTATATAAAGCAGCGAGTGTTGCACATAACGCTCCTACTGCAGAACATTCTACCAAACTGGCTATACCCATTAAAAACAAACCTGTCATCAAAAAGAAAATTATAAAAGGTATAATTCCTGCTCTTAATAGTTTTATTTTTTCTTTAAATGGAATATCTCTTTCTTTTTTACTAAGTATAGGACCTAATTCAGGTTGAAGACGACATCTGACATAAATGTATATTATAAATAATGATGCCATCATGATGCCCGGTAAAAGTCCAGCTAACCAAAGTTTGCTGACTGGTTGTCGCGCAATCATTCCATACAAAACTAAAACCACGCTCGGAGGAATTAAAATACCTAATGAACTTCCAGCTTGAACAACTCCTGTTATCATTCTTTTATCATATTTTCTTTTTAACATTTCAGGTAAAGCAATAGTTGCTCCTATTGCCATTCCTGCAACACTTAATCCATTCATAGCTGAAATTGCCACCATCATACCCATTGTTCCAATTGCTAATCCTCCTCTAACTCCTCCAAAGTAAACATGAAACATTTTGTATAAATCGTTTGCTATACCAGATTCTGAAATCATAAATCCCATATAAATGAAAAGAGGAAGCGTAAGCATCGGATACCATTTAAATAATTTCCATGCCGCTGTGTATGGCATTTCAATTGAACCTTCTCCCCAAATTAGTAAAGCAGAAGCTGCTGCTACAAATCCTATTGCTCCAAATACTCTTTGGCCTGTAAACATCATCAACAACATCGTAACAAACATAAAAATGGCAATAAATTCGTAACTAAGATATTGAGCTAACAATTTATCCTCTCTTTTTATTGGTAATCTTTGCTATATCTTTAAAAAACATCGAAATTGCTTGGAGAAGCATTAAAAGTATTCCAATGAACATAAGTGTTTTTATTGGCCAAACATATGGAGCCCAAGCAGTAAATAATTTTTGTTTAGTTTGAATGGTATATTCTAAACTTGATATGGACCCATATAAAAGAACAATTAAATAAAAAATTAAAAAGAAACTTGTAAATACATCCATTTTTGCTTTTCCTTTTTCAGAAAGTTTTCCATAAAACAGGTCCATTCTTACATGATCGTCAGTAATCATAGAATAAGCACCACCCAAAAGGTAATAAGCTGTTATAGTAAATTGAGCCATCTCTATGATCCACATCATAGGAAAATTAATTATATTTCTTGTGACAAAGGAAAGTATAAGCACAAACATCATAAAAAATACTCCGTACATTACAAATCTCCCAACTTTTGTACAAACTGTATCGACAAAATTTACATAAGCTGAGATTATTTTTGGCATGGATTTATTTTTCATGACGTAATTAAAATTAATGTTATTACAAGCAGTTTATTTTTTCTACAAGTGGATTTTATGACACTAAACATAATCATTTTCACCAATTGATAACTAATTTTTCATTTTCTATTATTGATTTGATTAAACTGGTCATCAAAGGAATATTTTTTTTATCAAAATCTTTTAAAACTTTTGTACCAATTTCTAAAACTAACTCTGCACCTTCTATAGTTTCGTTTTTCATAAATTTTTCCTTTGCTGTTTTATAGTCATATCCTTCTCCCAGATATTTGCCCATCCTACTATTTCTTCCTCCTGCAGAACTTACATACAAATCTCCCAATCCCGCTAATCCATAAACACTTTCTTCTTTACCTTTTAAAGATTTAGTAAAGTAGGCCATTTCAGATATAGCCTTATACATTAAAGAAGCTGCGGTATTTAAATAATATTTGCCTTTAATATCTTTGGTTGCTCTATTGCTACTTAATCCTTCTGAAGCTCCAATAATCATAGAGTAAATATTTTTAATTGCAGCGCAAATTTCAACTCCTAATACATCGTTGGAAATTTCTGTACTATAATAATCTGTAGAAATTATACTTGCTATGTTTTCGACAATATTTTCATTTTCATTGGCTAATACTACACTGCTTTTAATTCGATTGGCCAAACCGGATGCTAAACATGGACCACCAACTGCTGAAACTCTTGATTCTGTTACATTGTTATTTTTTAGTATTAATTTAAATTTTTCTAACAGTGTTTCAAATTTACCATTTATTACACTTAAACCCTTGGTAAGTAAAAGAATAGAAGTTGGGAATTTATAGTTTTTAGATATTTCTTTTCCTGCCCATTCAATTCCTTTTGAATTAACTCCAACAACAATTAAATCAGGGGTTTTTTTTATTTCATCTTGTAATTTTTCAAATTTCTCAAATCTTAAATTTTTTGGTAGTTTGCAATTAAGAACTTTATGAAAATTTTCTTCTTCTCTTATATTTACAATAGACTCATCTTCTAAATGAGTGCCGACTAAAACCACATCGTTATTGTTGTCTAGGCATGGAACCGTAAAAGCAGAGCCCATTGCTCCTGCACCAAGTACTAAAATTCTTTTCATTTTTTATACGTATCTAAAAACTATAATCGAAAATAAAACAGATATAACTGTTGCAATCCAAAGAGTTGCTTCCATGAGTCCCAACCACGCTAAGTGTATATATGCTGCACTTAATAAGGTGACAAACAACCTGTCCCCTCTTGTTGTATCTAGACCCAAAATCCCTCTTCTTGGAGTTCCTCCGGGTATTTTTTTTTCCCAAATTACCATCGCAATTAGACAAATAGCTATAAATATAAAAAATGCAGCAGTTGGCCATGTCCAAGCCATCCAAGTTATAAATTCAAAATCAAAAAAACTTTTTTCGTGAGCTTTGTCTACAGACTCCCACCCTGCATATGCACTTGTAAAAATCATACTCTACCTAAAGCAAATCCTTTCGCTATATAATTTCTAACAAAATAAATTACTATTGCTCCTGGAATTATAGTCAAGCTTCCAGCAGCTGCCAACAATCCTAATTCATATCCAGATGTGCTAGCAGTTCTTGTCATAGTTGCTGCAATAGGTTTAGCTGCTACTGCGGTTAATGTTTTTGCTAATAATAATTCCACCCATGAAAACATAAAACAGAAAAACATAGTTATACCAATTCCAGCTACTATTGTTGGAATAAAAATTTTTATAAAAAATCTCCAAAAAGAATATCCGTCAACATATGCTGTTTCGTCTAACTCTTTAGGAACGGCTGATATAAAACCTTCCAATATCCAGACGGCTAGTGGAATATTAAATAAGCAATGAGATAATGCCACTGCTATATGTGTATCGAATAAATTTATTGAAGAATAAAATTGAAAAAATGGTAGAGCAAAAACTGCTGGAGGAGCCATTCTATTAGTTAACAACCAAAAAAATAAATGTTTATCACCTAAAAACTTATATCTTGAAAATGCATAGGCAGCAGGCAAAGCTGCTGCAACAGATAAAATTGTATTCATAACAACATAATAAATTGAATTTAAATAACCGTTGTACCATGTGCTATCAGTGAAAATAGTTATATAGTTTTCGAATGTAAATTTTTGTGGCCACAAAGAATAAGTATTAATAATTTCAGTTGTTGTCTTAAAAGACATATTTAATAACCAATAAATTGGTAACATTAAAAATAAAATATAAACTGTAGGAACTAGCCATTTAAATTTTCTCATTTTTGCTCCTCATTTCTCATCATTAAATTATAAAAAACCCAACAAACCAAAAGAACTATAAAAAAATATATCAGTGACATTGCTGCCGCAGGTCCTAGATCGAACTGACCTAGAGCCATTTTTACTAAATCAATTGAAAGAAAAGCTGTTGCATTTCCAGGACCACCTCCGGTTAAAACAAAGGGTTCAGTATAAATCATAAAGCTGTCCATAAATCTTAAAAGAATTGCAATAGTCAACACCTTCTTCATTTTTGGTAGTTCAATATATCTAAATATAGCCCACTTGCTTGCACCATCAATTTCTGCTGCTTGATAATAAGCAGGTTGAATTGATTGAAGTCCTGCGTAAGAAAGTAAAACAACTAGAGAAGTCCAATGCCAAACGTCCATCAAAATTGTTGTAAACCACGCATCTCCAATTTGTTGAGTAAAATTATAGTCAAAACCAAGATCATTGAGAGAATGGCCTAAAAAACCAATCTCAGGTAATGCAAAAATATTCCACATAGCGCCAACTACATTCCATGGAATTAATAAGGGCATGGACATTAGAACTAAACAAATTGGGACACCAATTCCTTTTTTTGGCATAGACAATGCAATGCCAATACCTAGAGGAATTTGTATTAGCAAAATTATTCCTGTAAATAAAAATTGTCTTCCGAGAGCAGCATGGAATCTTTCTGATTTAAGTATTTGTTTAAACCATCTTGTGCCTTCCCACATAAAAACATTATTTCCAAAAGTATCTTGGAAAGCATAGTTAACAACTGTCATTAAAGGAACCACTGCATTAAAAGCTACCAAAATAAATACAGGTATAACAAAGAACCAAGCTTTTTGATTTATAGTTTTATTCATTATTCAATTATTTTGCTATCTCCATATGCGTAAGTGTACTTTTTATCAAAAGATAAAAATGCACTACCGCTAGGTATTTCTTTAGAAGAATGAGAAAGAACTTTTATCTTTCCACTTTTACATTCTGTATCAATAATTTTGTGTCTTCCTGTATTGCTAACTTTTATGATTTTAACAGGTATTCCATCTTTATCAAAAGAAACGAACTCTGGTCTAATTCCTATTTCGGTTTTAGAAAAATTTGATTTTTGTTTAATTTCACCGCTAGTAGATATCTTAACTCCATCAACTATCGCTATTCCTTTTTGGATTTCACAAGGCAATATATTCATTCCTGGCGAACCTATAAAATAACCTACAAAAGTATGCTTTGGTTTTTCAAATAGTTCAATGGGAGTACCTGTTTGAACAATTTCTCCTTCGTGCATTACCACAACTTGATCTGCAAAGGTTAAAGCTTCTGTTTGGTCATGAGTAACGTAAATCATAGTTCTGTTAATTTTTTGATGAAGTTCTTTTAATTTTGAACGAAGTACCCATTTTAAATGTGGATCTATAACTGTTAGAGGTTCATCAAACATAATTACATTTACATCTGATCTAGCTAAACCTCTTCCTAATGAAATTTTTTGTTTACCATCTGCTGTTAAACCAGAAGCTCTATCATAAAGAGTTTTTGTAAGTTCTAACATTTCTGCTATTTCTTTTACTCTTTTATCTATTTCATTTTGTGGTATGCCACGATTTTTTAATGGAAATGCAAGATTATTGTAAACTGTCATTGTGTCATAAATAACTGGAAACTGAAAAATTTGAGCAATATTTCTTTCTACAGGAGTTTTTAATGTAATGTCTTCATCGTTAAAAAAAATTTTTCCTTTGGTTGGGTTTAAGAGACCAGAAATTATATTTAATAAAGTGGTTTTACCACAACCTGATGGTCCAAGTAATGCGTATGCTCCTCCATCATCCCAATCTATATTAATGTTTCTTAATGCCCAATCAGCATTTGAGTTTTGTTTATCCAAATAACTATGGCTTAAATCTTTTAATGTTATTTTAGACATAATTTATTAAATTGTTATTTTGATCAAAATACATAAATTCATCTACATTCATGTATAGTTTGGCTTCTTGACCAACATTCATTTGATGAGTTCCATTAGATAGTGAAACCCAGTTAGTATTGGAGTTAGCAAAATGAATTAAACTTTCAGAACCACTAAGTTCCGATATTAAAATTTTTCCCTTTATTTCAACTGAGTTCTGTCCTTCTTTGTAGGTAGTAATATTGTGTGGTCTAATGCCTACTTTGTAGCTTCCATCTTTTAATTTAATATTCGACGTTTCCCATTTTACATTTTTATTCAGTAGTGAAAATGTATCTCCATTTTTTTTAATATCTAAAATGTTAATTGGAGGATCACTAAATACGCTCGCTGAAGTCAAGTTTATTGGTTTATTATAAACCTCAATAGTTTTTCCATATTGTATAATTTTACCTTCCATCAAAGTTGCTGTTTTACCACCAATCAACAATGCATCAGAAGGCTCTGTAGTAGCATAAACAACTATACATTCTCTATTTTCAAAAAGTTTTGGCAGTTCTTCTCTTAGTTCTTCACGTAATTTAAAATCTAAATTTGCTAGTGGTTCATCTAATAATATTAAATCTGAATCTTTAACTAAAGCTCTTGCTAAAGCGGTACGTTGTTGTTGGCCACCAGATAATTCATTGGGTTTCTTATTTAGCATTCCTGATAATTTTAATAATTCAGCGACTTTTCCAACTCGCTCTTTTATTTCATTATTTTTGATTCCTGTAATTTTTAATGGCGAAGCTATATTGTCATAAACAGTAAAATTTGGATAATTAATAAACTGCTGGTAAACCATAGAAACATTACGTTTCTGAACTTTCATTCCAGTTACATTTTTATTATTAAACCATATCTCGCCTAATGTAGGCTTATCTAAACCGGCCATAATTTGCATCAATGTTGTTTTGCCAGCCAGTGTTGAACCAAGTAAAATATTTATAGTGTTTTTTTCTAATTTTAAGTTTGTCGGATATATATGTGTTTTTAAACCAATTTTTTTTTCTATATTTTTTAGCTCTAAACTCATAGTTTTTGATTATTTATAATATTAAATAAAAAGAGGGGCAACTTATGCCCCTCTCTTCTTTGATTTTATTCAGTCTAAGTACTTAGTCCCAAGCTTTTTCGTATGGAACTGTTTTTCCTTGAGGTTTTTCTTCACGTTTAGCTTTCGGCGAACCTTCAGCTTTTAACCACTTGTCTCCTTCTTCAGGATTCAATCTTGGTCCACATCCACCATACGTATTATTAGCTTTATCCGCAGCTTCCATACGTGACATAACTAAATCCATCTCTCCTGCAAGACGGTCCATAGCTTGTTGTGGTGTAAATGCACCAGAGTTAACATCACCAATTTGTTGCCACCAAATCTGAGCCAGTTTTGGATAATCTGGAACGTTAATTCCAGTAGGCGACCACTGAACTCTTCTTGGAGATCTATAAAACTCTACTAATCCACCAAGTT
>Ga0187827_10004275_pt1 | contig 17682 bp, 14 predicted proteins | sample ETNtaG_39_FD_167969 | JGI IMG/M metagenome (GOLD analysis project Ga0187827, IMG submission 167969) | Marine microbial and viral communities from oxygen minimum zone, Eastern Pacific Ocean - ETNP2014_SV_150_PacBio MetaG (Illumina Assembly) | ecosystem: Environmental > Aquatic > Marine > Hypoxic... | reverse complement strand
TGAACCACCCACTCTCTTTATAGTCTTGGAATGATCTTTTTCCGAAAATACCATTTCCATCAGGCACTGTGTTTCTAACTTCAATATCACCATAAAGTTTCGACCAACCTTTCTTTGAGGGAGGATTCGGAAGGATTTCCGGCTTATATATATCAATTGCCGGCATCGACCATGGTAAGCCAACTAGCCAATCAGGTGTAAAATCAGGTGATACATCACCAATTAATGGAAATGACCAGTCACACTCTCTCTCATTATATACAAGGAGGAACCAGCATGCCTCAATCATTTTGGAGAGACGTTCTTTAAGTATGTCACACAGAAGAACATCGTTTACGACTTTTGCAAGAATATATATTTCAAGAATCCATCTTGTCACCAGAAACTGATAATGTGATGATCCCTCTCTTATGAAACCATCACCATTCACAATCATTGCCAATTCATTCTTAATAATAGCCGAAGATAGCTCGACGATGACATGATTTTCGAAAAACTGCCCTGAATAATATAAAGCTCTTCCATTATTCAGTATGTGATTAAATGTGACGCCATTTGGGTGATACTCAAGGTTTTTGCACAGATACAATGTCATATCTTTTAGAGATGTAATAGATTCAGGCAGATATTTGTTTTTAGCTCTAACATGTGACAAAAAGATTATACAATTACATATACGTTCCCCCACTGTATAACTTTTCCAGGCAAGATTTGACTTTATAGAACCCTGTACAGCAATCCAGCTTTTTATTAATTCAATCCCCCGAACAGCAGAGTCAGGGCTTTTTGGATTGGCGAGTTCAGTCAGCAGCCAATTCCATCTATGCATCGACATTGTCTGTTCCGGATCATCAAATTCTGTATTCCAATTCGGGAGCTTGTCATAGTTAAATTCACCACAAGCAAGATTAATTGACCTTTGACCTTGATAATCAGACTCTGGTCTTACAGAAGATTTTTTAAAACAACTTTTAATGAAACTGGCTTCAAGGTTAAAATCAGAATATTTTATTTCTTTATAAATACTGTGAATATACTGAGGATAAAAATTTGGAGGATCCTCACTCGAGAAAATTCTATTTTTTATAGCTTTAGCGTAAAATGGGACAGTATGTAATATTCTAGTAGGATGTATCAGTAAATATAATAGATAATTACTCTTTTCAGTGTTTTTGGAGTACTTATCTAATATTTTATTTGCTATTTTACCTAGTAACAATTGAATCAAAATGCTCCAATACTGAAAGCGGGCTACCTGAAAGAACAAATTTCTTGTATATATTTGTGTTTACCAGAAACCTATCTTTATATTTCAATAAATAATCCTTTGCGTTTTGAAAGGGTTTTTCAAGCATTTTATTACTACTGTCAACACCTTCTATTAATTGCACATAACATTTTTTTAAAAAATCCCTATTTCTCTTATTTAAACTGAATGTTCTTTTTGATTCGTGATATATCAATATAAAGAGCATATTTATGATGTCATATCCAAAGAACTCTTTGTCAGAATAGTGAAAATGTTCCCAATCAACTAATTTAATATTGTTCTCATCTATTATAAAATTACACAAAGCCAAGTCTCCATGAATGGCAAATACATCCTTGGTAGACCACCTGCCTTTATAAAAATCTATTATCTTCTCTATGGTTTCTTCATTCCCGGAAATAATACTCTCAGATTGAAACTTTCTACCTTTAAATTGCGGAATATCAAGTTCATAAAAATACCTCTTCTTAAGCCTTATTTCAGTTAATGCCTCAGAATTCTTATAGAACCAGTCATAACCTTTTTTCTCATTCTCGATTACCTTATTGCCCCAGTGGCTAAATGCCGCTTTCCTATAAAACACCTTATGAGCGTTGTAGCATTTATACAGTGCTATGTTATTATTATGGGTATTATTAGTTATCAGCTCACAAAGCATGATAATTATCCTAAGCACTGCATATATTATTTATGTTTCGCAGGGTTGAAATCAAACAGCATTTTGCAAAGCATCAAGGAAATGTAATTTAGTTATTTTTTATTGGGTATCTAAATTTTACAATATTCACATCAAACATTTTCAAGCAACGCCTTACTCCCTCAGGGTTATCTTTCTCCAATAATATCCCAAAACATCAAATTCGTCTCTCCCCCCATAAATTACTTCCCTGTATAACTTCTTTTTGCTCTCTTCTGAAACAGGAGGTAGTTTACCATCTTTAAGTTTTTGAAGTAATCCTATCACCACCTCATGATTTTTGGCCAAATGGGCAGCCTCGGTTTTATCATATATGGTTACGTTTCCATGTAAATAAAAAGGGTGAATAAGTTGCTTTCCTTGAAGCAGAGCCTCCAAACCAATACTCGAAGCAAAATTAATTACCACATCAGACCATTTTATTAATGCAGGTGAATGAGCAGGAACACTTGCCTCAACATTGGGAAGGGAATTATATCTATTACGCAATTCATCAGGTAAGCCGCCTTCGCCACGAGTACTATCCTTAATTACCAAATAAACCCATTCGCAGGACATAAGTTTTTCAACAAGCTCTAAGAAACTTCTCTGGTCAACATTATACTTCCAATGATGCAACATAAATACAACCTTAACTTTCTCGTTATCACTATTTGACGGTTTAAATGCAGGGCAGATTCTTAAGTTTTCCCGGGCCCATTCAGGATAGAATCTGGCGCTACCCCATACTACTAGTGTTTTGTCGGGATTAAGCCCCATTGCTATATGCTGCTGTTTATCAAAATTACTCTGCACTACATAAAAATCAAAATTATTTCTTTCTGAATGATCAGGAATGTTTGTCCGTATATTCTTCACCTGTTTACCATAAACATTCCGTACTACAGCAAAATCAGAATCTCTTCTTTCTGAAAGACCAGGACAGTTTACCAGTGTTTTCTTCAGCTGTTTATCATAAACATTCTGTACTTCAGTAAAACCAGAATCTTTTCTTTCCGTACGATCAATCTGTACATGATGCATATATATGTTACAACCATGCGGTATTGCGAACGTGGGAATACCCATTTTCTTAGCAACGCTAAAGAAATGCCCTCTTAAACATCTGCCATAACCATTGTTCCATTCAAAAACACATGAAGTTATTTTGTGCTTTTTTAAAAAATGGCCACATGAAATATCATTAAAAACAATTTCTCTTATGACTTTAAAGACTTTTTGCTTTTTTTTAGTCAACTTATAAGCCAATGGATACTTGTAAATTGGAATAGAGAAATCCCTTTTTAAAAACTGCAAACGGTAGTCACTTTCGCAGTCATGCTCTCCAACAAATACTACCATTGCACTGTCACCTTCTTTTAAAGCTTTCCAAATTACCGGAGTTATATGATCAACATCATTAAAAGTTCTTAATAAAAATAATGGCCTAGCCATTATTAACTCCTTTATTGACAATCTCATTTAAACATTCTAATAATCCCTGTCCCATTTCTGTATAATAATTAGTTGTCAATTTCTTGCTTAGTTGAGTAGATGAGTAAGTTGAGCCGTTAAGTCAGCGAGACAAAAATACTCAATCAAATAAATGCTTATTCAACCACTTAACTAATTACCTACTCAAGCCACCATCCTTATGTGTTTGTAAATATTTAATATATCCATTCAATAATTTAATGATTTCTTCTACTTTATTGATGTAATATCTGCCCAACCAAATAACTTCTCCAACACAAATAGCGTTACCGTTTTCGTTATTGATGACATTTTCTGAAAAGATAGTTGGATTGGCCCCTCCAACTATCGTAAATACATTTTGGTCTTTTACTTTTGACATAAGATCTATTCCTAAATCATACGTGTCATCAGTGGTGGAAATACCGATGATGGCAGGTTTGAAATCATGAACAGTGCCGCTTCCTTAAGGCGGCTGTGAGTGTGCCTATGTTAGACGGGAGAAGAGTTACCATCTGGCAGTTGGAACATACTAGAAGAATTTTTATATTTCTCATTTTAGTGAATTTTTGTGGTTGGACTTAAAGAGGAATGCTAATAAATACAGTCATGAACCAGGTCTTTCATTTTTTTAAACATCTGCGCACCTTCCGAATCATTTCTTTCCGCAATTCTTATATCAGGGTAGTATTTTTCAGGCAATTTTACATATAGGTTAAACGTTTTTATAAGACCTTTCAATTCACTTTTAAAGGATTGCGGAAAATTAAGGACAGTTTCATCTGCTAAATCGGTAGTGTCAGTAATGTGCCCATTGTCTAGCAAATTATTTATAATGCAAAAGTTATATAGTTCGGAGCCTTGGAATGGGGCTAGTAAGAATATGTTATGTTCAATTTTATTATTGATCTTCCACATTTTCTTATTTAGGTTTATTGTGTCAAAAATTAGTTCTCGTGTTTCAAAAGGAAATCCCATCACATTATTTATAGAAGCTCCAATATTGAGGTTAGATAATATTTTCATTTTATCCACTGCCATTTTATTAGAGTATTTTCTTTTAAGTATTTTTTCTCGAAACTCCTCATTTCCGTGTTCTAGTCCAATGGTTAGCCAATACATTCCTATTTCTTTTAATCTTTTCATTCTCTCTTCAGTAATGGTTTCAAATCTTGTTTGAAACCAAAAAGGGATCTTGATATTGCTGTATTCATCCACAAACAATTCGAAGTCTTTATCGTTCATCGACAGAAATGTTTCGCTGGAGAAATATATAAATTCTGGGTTGTGCCTTTTGATTTGATAATGAATTTGGTCAATTACCTTCACCATGTTTATTTTTCTATAATATTTCCCACTTGAATTCTCGTCAAAGTAGTTTCTCAGCATAGGTGCAGCACAATATGTGCAAATATATGGACACCCTCGAGTGGTTTCAATGTTGATCATTTTATATAGCTTCCCTTGCATAGGCTTGTAAAACAACCATTCATTAAATTCAGTAAAATCCGGGTGTGGGAGCAAATCCAAGTCATGTAGACTGGAAGGGTTGTTCTTAATGATTTTGTCTCCATCTTTAATCCACATGCCTTCAACGTCTATTGGTTTCTCTCCAGCATCAATTTTTTCGCATACACCCAGTAACGGTTTTTCTCCCTCACCTACACAGATAGCATCAATTGACTTTTCAGCAATTATTACCTCTGGTGATAATGTTGGAAATACTCCTCCTGCAATTAAGTAGATATCATTAAATTTCGATTTAATGAAATTTGTTAGTTTTGTGCTTATTGAATAGTTAGATTCCAGAACGGAAATGCCTATTATTGTTGGTCTAAAACTCTGAATGATTTTTTTGAGCTCGTCAAATACGTCGGCATTATTTTGAGGAAATATTTCTTCATTATTAATCTCTTTAGACATTATTCTGTCAGACCTTATTTTAACACTAGCGTCTTCCTTTTTTATATTATAGAATGCGGTGTCAAATACCTTAACCTCATATTTTGCCTCTTTTAAGACAGCGCAGAGTGATGCAACTCCTATTGGGAGTCCAGTTTTTTTGTAAATGGTAGGGTAAATCAGGAGAATTTTAGTTCTATTTTTGCTCATTTTTTTAACAATCTTAATATTGAAGAGCTTGAGGAAATGTTCTTTTCAATATGAGGCCATAGAATCCTTCAGAATCACTTCGCTTCCAGTATTCTCCATAAACCTTGTAAAGTTTTTTTGAAGATATTTCCTGTATATTGTTTCATAATAAATCCCCATCAAGAGTGCGCAGCTTCCAGTCCTCAGGGTAATATTCTATCCATAATTAGAAATCATTAATTACACACAATTTCACCTCTTTTAATTGAAAGCTTTTAGTTTAAACGAATATTACAAGATGGGTTATAAAAATCGTATAACATCAGATTTCTGTCTATGAGAACCATAAAAATCTCATGACGAAGTTATGGTATGTTTATATCGGATTGTGTACTACACGTTAATTTTAGAGAATCACAGAAATGTTTACACCTTCTCAAGAACAAAAAACATTGTATCGCAATACCAGCTTTTTATAAGGTCTTTATTATATGATTTCACAGTTTTTTCTGAAAATATGTGATTATATTTGCCCTGGCCACCAGGTTTGGCTTCTTGAAGCCAAACCAAATGATTGGAAATATCGTATCGTTGCTCCGGTATCAATTCGTATTTACATCCCAATTTATCAAGAATGTATGATAAAGATTTAGGACTAAAATAATAATGATGTGCAATGGTCCAGTAAAAGCGTTCAAAGGCAGGTATTCTATAGAGAGAAGTTAGTGGATCATTCACACAAGGAACTTCTCCAATGATCTTGCCATTTGGTTTAAGAAGTTCAATTTGTTCTCTAAAGAATTTATAAGTATCTCTGTTATGCTCGAGCACAAAAAAGTGCGCTATTAAATCAAACTTCTTGCCATTCATTTTTTTTTTGAGTTCAGCTAAACTACCAAACGCAATGTGCTTCCTTTCTTTAAGAAAATCTAAAAACGTGTGTGATGGTTCTATCCCGACAGGATTCAAGCCAGAATCTTTAAAAGCATCCATCATAAAACCAGACGAACAACCAATTTCAAGAATGTCTTTTCCGGAAATTAACTCACTCTTATAAAATCCACATCTACGTTTGACTTGATCTTGATTAGTTTTGATATGAGCCTCGGGACCTGACCAATCCCGATCACCTGCAGCACGAGACGACATATATTTTTCAAATTCCTGTGTATAAAAACTAGCCTCTTCTTTCTCGGAAGGAATTGGCCATAAATAGACTAATTCACATTCCCCACATTGATAAAATTTATGTTCTTCTTTTCCTCCAAACACATATTCAGCACGAATAGTTTGTTTTGTATTGTCAGCTTCGCAAGAACGGCAGTTTGGCAGTTTCATCTATAGTTCTCCTTTACAATGACCTAGAGTTTATTTCAGAACCCAATCAACCATTTTTCCAATACCAATATCTAGATTAACTTCAGGATACCAGTTCAATTCCTTCTTAATCTTTGAACAATTTCCATAAATACCAAACTGATCACCTGGAGTTGAACCAGAATACTCAACAGAGACCTCAAATGGCAATATTTTTTGAACAACAGCAATTAATTCTTCAACTGTCGTCCGAACTCCAGTAGCAACATTGTAAACATTATGTGAAATTTGAGGTTTTGCAAGTGCAGCAAGAAAAGCATTTACTACATCATCAATATAAACAAAGTCTCTATAACGATCAGGACTCCCCTTAACAATAATGTGTTTATTTTTTAAAGCCTGTTCCAAATAAATACTAACCATTCCCTGACGTAAATTTTCCATATTTTGTCCAGGGCCATAAACAGTAAATAAACGTAATGAAGTTGTTTCAATTCCATATTGCTGATAAATTCTCGAATAATGTTCGCTTGCAATTTTACCAACGCCATAAAGAGATTTTGGAAAAGTAGATGCTTCTTCTGTTATTGGTTCATTTGGATGGTCACCATATACCGACATAGTGCTAGCATAAATAAGTTTTCTACAATCAGTTTCTAAAGCTAATTTGAGCAATAAAAGAGTTGATTGGGTATTTGTCTGAAGATCGTACAAAGGATCATCGTAACTAATTTCACCAGAGCTCTGCCCCGCTATATGTAAGATAGCATCAAATTTGAAAGGTTGTAAAGAGGTAATGATTTCAGGATCCTGACAATCTCCTTTTATAAATTGAACTCCATCTGGAATGGCTTCACGAAATCCCGTCGTTAGATTATCGACTGTAACCACTTTATTCCCTTGATTTATGAGATTCCGAGCAACAGCCGCGCCAATAAATCCAGCAGCTCCCGTTACTAAATAATTTGACATGCAAGCGCCTTAAGATTTGAAGTTATAAAAACCGGCTTGTCTTTGAAATATTTTTGCCATCCAACGAACTCTGAATACTGTGTCATAAAAATGAAATCGCTATTGTATCTCTTTGCACATTCATAGTCGTGTTTACTGTCCCCAATATAAACCATAGGAGATTTTAATAGGCCTTGCTCCAGTTCTCTTTTTAAAATATCCGGTTTAGTATCAGGACTACCATAAATATTGTCAAAGTACCTGGTAAGACTGCGTCGAGAAAAAACATCAAGCAATTCTTTTTGCATACCTCCCGAAACAACAATTTTACGCTTTGCCTTTGAAATCTTTGCAAGGAATAAATATAAACCTTCTGTTTCAGGACATTCCAATATCTTGGTTCTTACTATGTCACCAAACTGACCTATAACCTCTTCCATCTCTTGCTGAAAATCTTTTTTTTTCAATATCTGTTTAAAAAAATATTGAAATTTAATAAACCTAGATATGCCTCCAAATTCTTTATGGTAAGCTACTAAAGCCTCTGCATTGTCTTTACCGTAAGGAAGAGCCACTTCATAAAATGCTTCAGTTTTGACAGTATTTGAATCGAGTATAACACCATCACAATCAAAAACCCAAGTCTTGTAGGACTGTAAACCCTTCATCTTTTATTCTTTTTTAAGATAGCCTCAACAATGGCAACATCGTCCGGTATATCCACAGCACAGGAACTACTACTAGTTTCTACCATACGAACAGGTATACTCAATTCTAAGAATCGTAATATTTCTATATCCTCTATGCTTTCCAAAAAGCTTTTTCGCCCGAACTCACCGAATGCCTTCAACTCTCGCTTATTAAACGCATAAATACAAACCTGTTTCCAATAACACTTCAGCATATCTTTCTTAGACTTTGAACCTGGAATTGGTAAACGAGACATGTAGACCAGTCTCATATCCTCAGTTGTAACAACTTTCGGCAAATTCGTACTATTATGGTTTTCATCAGGATGCATTTTACTCATACCATTGATAACTTCGTCAGGAAATTTTTTTTTAACAGCAAGGATTTCTAGAATATCTTCTGGATTGACTAAAGGTTCATCCCCTTGTACATTAATATAAATATCGGCATCCACATGTTGTGCAACTTCCCAAATTCGATCAGTCCCTGTCAACACATTTTTTGAAGTCAAAATAGCTTGAAAGCCATAACTTTCGACAACCTCAGCAATGGATGTATCCTCAGTCGCTACAAAAACGTTATGTTTGTGCAAAGCCTTTGCTGTTAACTCTGCAACCCAGATCACCAGTGGTTTTCCTAGTAAGGTAACCAAAGGTTTACCAGGAAACCGACTTGAGTCATAACGAGCAGGAATTACTCCAATAAATTTCATGTATTATTTACACCTTGAGTAATCGTCGTTCACTGTCCACTGCCAGATATTCATTATATTACCTCAGAAATTACTTTGGTTTGGTAAAAATTAAATGTAATTTTCGACTCCTTTATAAAAAGATTTGTAACTTGTCGGAGTCAGTATATGAACCCCTTCCATCCCATTATCACTAAGGTATCCATCAATTTGCTTTATAAACATTCCGCACCAACGGTGTATCTCAATAATCATCTTCTTGTCCGGGTTTCCGTCTTCTTCATTATAAAAATGTAAATTTCTCATTGAATCTTCGCCCATATAACCATCCATACCAGCGCAAAATATTCGTTTGGCTCCCATAACAATAGCTACGCCTAAGAGAAGAACGGAGATTGTACGGCAATTTGTTGTAATAACACCATTATTTATTCCAAAGTCAGAATTGATCACATCCCTATAATAAATCTTTTCAAAATCTCTATCAGTATATTCTCTGACCAACTCATCAGGCATATACTGACCTAAAATCAATTTAGATTCAGGGGCAACAGAATCTATATATTTAATAAATCTTCGCTTGTTGTTAAACGCATGATAGTGTGGTTTAAATAGTCCACCCAAGTAATTTGCGCCTAAAATTATTGGTTCATAGCTATTAATAAATTCATTGATTTGAGATTTATATGCTTGAAGTGAAGGACCATTGGCTATAACGAGTATATCACGAGTTGAATATCGATTAACGTAGGAAACTTTATAATCACATTCTTTAATTCTATCAATAGTAATATTGTTTATATCGGTATTTCGTGTTTCGAACAGTTTATTTGGAGACGTATTTTGAGGAGATACTTTCTTTATGAGGTTTTCCAAACCACCCATAACACCCTCATTAACAAGTTCATTTAGCAATTCCTTTGAAAAACCCACTGAGTCTCTCTTTTCAATATATTCCATCGCCTTCCAAATATCCTCAATTGTATATTCTCTGGAATCAATCAGAGCTTTAGCATAACTTGGATGACATTTAAAAATACCTGACAACATAGCAGGTAATTGGTAACCCCAATTATTTTCCTGTTTGAGAGAAACAAAAAATCTATCTATAATATTCAAAACAGGTACGGAATTATATTTCTCCTTATTTTCTTTTTCAAGGTAAGAAATGAGAACTTCTGTGGGAATGTTGCCTGCTGCTCTACCCATACCATAAATAGTACTGTCTATTATGTGTACTCCGCAACGGATTGCTTCAAGTGCATTGGCAAAAGCCATCTGTAAACTGTTATGAGGATGAAAACCAACTTTGATATTTGGTATTCCAAGTATGGGTTCAAAAATAGATCTTATCTGATCTGGAAACAGCGAACCATAACTATCTGCTATATAAACATAATCCAGTACTACGTTCTTAAGTAAATCTAAAAGATTCTTACGTTCATTTTCAGAATAATTAGCATAACCCATCACATTCAAAGAGACTTCATAACCCTTCTCCTTAATTTGCCCTAATAAATCTATGGCTCCTTTTAAGTTGTCTTTGTGAACAGCGATTCTTACCAGATCAACCACACTGTCATTTGCATCACAGAAATCATCTAACTCCACCTTGCCATAATCTGCCATTAAAGAAAGTTTTGCCCCAGTGATATTATTGGTAACCTCGCGAATATCCTCTTCTGATGAAAACCTCCATAAACCATACTTATTTCTGTCAAAATGTTTTTCGGTTCCCCTGAAACCTATTTCTACTAATTCTACACCGCTCTTTGATAATGCCCTATAAACCTCCCTAACCAGTTTCTTGTCAAATTCCCAATTATTGACATAACCACCATCTCTTATAGTACAATCCAATATCTCAAATTTTGGTAATAATGTTTTATTCATTAGTTCTACAATTGCTCGTTCAATCTCTTGAACTCTGAGACCTCCTAGAAACATTGAGGATTTGCACTCAAAAGAATCCTTCTTTTATCGCTTTAATATAAAATGGGACACCAAGTTCATATAAAGACTTCTTCTTCGGCCTTATTTAAATTGAAGCTTCTGGATCAAGTCAGAACCATCCATAACCATTATTTTCATTCTCGATTACCTTATTACCCAAGTAGCTGAAGGCTGCTTTCCTGTAAAACACCTTATTATCGTTATAGCATTTATACAGTGCGATGTTATTATTATGGGTATTATTAGTTATTAACTCATAGAGCATGCTGTTAATATCATGAGGCCTTTTTGGCCGTAATAATAAACGAAGGGGAAAGATTAAAGAGCCTAAGTTTATTGAAAATGACCCTGTCAACTCTTCTCTTAATCCCGGCAGATATTCTTCTTAAGCTGCCTTCCCCATATAGGTGTTGTACCGGCTCGTAACTGCATTCATCAAATCTACTCAAGGGTATGATCTTTAATGGATATTTATGATCAGGGAAAACAGCATATTTTTCAATATCAATAAAACCATTTACCTTTAACAATCCCTCAAACCCTTTCTGAGATAATATATAATAGCAAAACAAATATATTGCTTTTACAAGAGAAACGAAGCTTAATGCTTTTTTAAAACTAAATGAAGTAAAATAAGATCCGACCTCGAGTTTAATAAAAAGAAGAAGAATATTGATTCTCAACTTGTTTGCATACGACAAATAGAGCGTACCGCCGGGCCTTAATCCTTTGTAAACCGTCTGCAAAAAATCAATCCTTGTTTTCTCCGAACTATTAACCTTCTTTTTGGACTTTATCTTGCTGTCAAAAAAGACTGATTTGTTATCTTTTATCTCAATTAGTAGTTGTTCCAAAAAACAATTAATGATTACACATTCAACTCTTTCTTCAAAATGGTATTCATTATAATTTGCATTCACAAGAGCATTGTTTTTTACGCCCTCCTCCACAAGTCTTTTCTGAAGAGTTTTAAGCCTTTCCAAAGAAGGGATAATACCAACAACTTTTTTGCATAGTCTGGAGGTATAAACAAAGGAGTCAAAAAACATGCATCCATAATCAACCGCAATATCGTCCTCGCTAAAATCAATTAGACCGAGCCCAACGGTAGACGAAAGGTTTGTAGAATTGATTTGAGGCGCTAACACTTAGCTGAACAGAAAACAGTTTTCATTAATTATGAAATTCCAAATATATCAAATGTTATTTATTTATAACCCTCAATGAACTAAACACTATTTCATATTACTTACAACCACTTAATCATAATATGTTCGTCGCTTATGGCTATGAAATCTTTAGCGGGTATTTCATTGTTTTGATAATATTTTCCATGTGAGATAAAAGCTTTTTCATAAATGGGTACACATACTGATTCGATGCTTTCTTCCCTTTAAATATAAAGAATAAATCATCTTTCGATCCACCCACTCTAAAAAAGGTTTCTATAACCTTTTTAAAGCTTTTCTTGCATCCTCTTGACCCAATAAGCCGCCAAATAATTTGCCAAAAAAAGCTCAGACCAGAATCTCTACGAACAAAAATAATTATGTTTAATTTAACCTCTACAGCACTACGATATTATAGAATAAACTCTTCTCTATTATCCAAAATTTTCTTAAAAGCTATGTTGATTTCATTCATGTCCGATTTATTCATTGGATACCTGAATATCATTGGAGCAGAATTCATTAATTGCTCGACATGGAGTCTTTCGACAACCGGACAAATCCCTTTTTGGTATTTATGTTTATGTTTTCCTGTTTGAAAATAAGGTAGCAAATATAATGGTTTTACATACCCCTTCCCAAACGGGATACCTTCAGCATTTAGCGCATCAACAAACTGGTCCCTTGATATACACAACGTAACAGAATTTATCTTCACAGGCAGAAGAAAATAAACATGTTTCTTCTCCTTTTCAATATTAGGAAAAACCAAACCTTCGATACCAGACAAATTTTCTATTATGTATTCAGCTAATTCAATTCTGAGATTGTTCAGTTTATCTATTTTCGAAAATTGTATTATACCTATAGCTGCCTCTATCTCAGCCATTCGGTAATTATATCCAATAACGTTTGAAAAGGTTTCATCCAAGTCCATATCCCCAACAACTGCTTCACCATGGTTTCTAACAAGCCTCATTCTTGTGGCAAAACCGTCATCATTCGTTATTGCAAAACCACCCTCACCTGTAGTAATAGTTTTATGCTGATTGAAACTGAAAACACCTATGTTTCCTATCTTACCAACAAGCCGGTCTTTATACAATGCACCCGGAGCCTGGGCGCAATCTTCAATAACCTTCAGATTATTCTCTTTCGCCACAATCATTATCTCATCCATATCTGCAGGATTTCCAAAGAGGTGAACAACACATATTGCTTTAGTTTTCTTTGTTACAACCTTCTTGATTGCATCAGGACTCAGACAAAATGAATTTTCATCAATGTCCGCAAATACTGGAATTGCGCCAGCCATAACAACGGCAGAAGCGGTTGCTGACATTGTATAAGGAGGTACTATTACTTCATCATCTTCATTAAGGTTTAACGCTTCAAATGCACAATGTAATCCCGCAGTAGCAGAATTTAAAGTTATAGCATGTTTCACGCTAAAATATTGCTTAATGTTATCTTCAAGCTCTTGAACTTTCGGACCACCTGAAAATTTATCACCTGCTGCAGCAATAAACCCGGAAAGCTGGTTGCTTTTAATCACATTTACAACAGCCATTACCTCTTCATCGCCCATTACGGGGAAAGGTGGGAAAGAATTAGTTCTTGTTTTTTCTCCACCAAATAAGGCTAATTTTTTCATTTCATCACTCCCAACTTATTTAGTATCATCAATGTTTCAAGTGCACCTTCATTATCTCCTACCGTCTCATTATCCCTTCCTATGAGTGTTGATAATTCCTGTTCCATATAAAACCTCTCTTTATTAATATCAACTTCTTCTTCCTTTAATATTTTGACACCTTTGAAATTAGAATTACTCGCCCTGTAATAGTCAAAATCCACGACATTCATAGGCATGCTTTTAATGATTAACTTCCCTTTATTACCCAATAAATGCACCTCGAAGATTGAATAAGCACCAGTAATAATGCTTGAGGATGGATTTACCTCAAATGCATAGGCATCACACTCATTAAACCGAAGCATAAAGTCTCCATGGCCGACACCTGTTGTTTCATATTTTTTTATATTGAGGGCCTTCACGATTGACGGCATTCCAAAAAAATAAAGAAGTAAGTTAACCAAATGGGACGCCGTATTAACAATTCCGCCTGAAAAAAAACATACACATTTTTGTGGGCTTCCTATTAAAGCATTCAGGTTTTCCTTTGCATAGTTATAACAGTGGTCAAATCTTCTCTGGTAATTAGTTAAAAACCGGATTTCATGCTGTCTCAGCAACTCGATTTGTTTCCGGGCATTTTCAACAGAATCGCTAAAAGGTTTCTCAATCCAAAGAAATCTTATTGAAGAATACTTTATCAACTTCTTCGTTAAAGGAAGAATATTATCTGCGGAGACGCACAGGCTAACAATTTTCGGCGAAAATTCGTGAAGCGCATTTTCAATATTATTATATGCGTTTTTTATGTTCCAAAATTCTATGGCTTTATCCAACGCCTTTTGATTGATATCACAAATCGCAATGCCATTTATGGCCGAACTCTTTTTATAGGCACCAAGATGGGTATTAACCCAGTTCTTCTCTTTTACTTCATCAAAAGAACTTCCTGTTCTTCCCATGCCGACAACCAAGGCTCTCAATTTTGCTCCCTGATAGGTTTTTGTGAAATGGATTTATTAATATTTAAAATCTCCGGTCTTTCATTTATGAATCGCATTATATCCCTGCTGGCAAAGAACTTATTTTCTGGATAGAGTTCTTCATAAATTGTTTTAATTAATTCAAAGTCTTCCTTGGTGTCAAGCACCCATCTATAGTCGGGAAACCCGAGCCATTCCGGAGCTACTATTGTTCCAATATTATATCTCCCTTCTTCCTCATAAAAATACAGGGAAACATGTTCCCTGACTGCGTCATCGGTTATATTGTCCATCATCCATTTCAAGTCACAAAAATAAAACACCTTACAATCTAGCCCCCTGGGAAAAGTCATAGGAATGCAGTTTGACACAAAATCCCATTTTCCGCTCAGGAATTTTTCTATTGTTTTATCCACCCAATAAACATCTATGAGAGGACAATCTCCCGTCAGCTCAACAATAATGTCAGTTTCACATTTTTGATGTGCTTCAACAGCCCTTGCCAGCACATCATCTTCACTACCCTGGTAATATTTTACCCCCTCTTTTTGGGCCAATTCGCATATTTTAAAATCTTTTGGTTTAACGGTAGTGGCAATAACAATCTCATCAACAAAAGAAGATCTTTTCAACCGCCGGATCATATGCGCTAACACAGGAATACCACATATTTCATGCAAAACTTTTCCGGGTAACCTTGAAGAGGCCATTCTTGCTTCTATGGATGCAACAATTTTATTCTTGCCTTTACAAATATTCATTTACTAAATAATATTCTTCTGCGAATTGATAATAATGTCGGCAACCCTGCTCGTGCCGTTTCCATCAAACAAAGCAAGTCCATTTTCACTCATCTGTTTTCTACGGGCAGGATCTATTAACAATGCTTTCACTGTTTCAAGAATAGTTTCAGTGGAGACTCCATTACCCAATCCAAGGTTAATTATTGTTTCGTGCTTTTTGAATGTTTCCATCCTTTTCAATTCCCTTTCGTTCTGGCAAATAGTTATGCCAGGACTCCCCAATGCGGCCAGCTCATATACCGTCCTCCCTCCCGAACATATAATCAGGTCCGAATCCATAATCAATTCCGGCAAATTAACAACATCCTTTTTCAAGGTAAAAGGCTTCGTGGCTTGCTCCAGAAAATCCTCCAAATCTCTATGATAAGCGTATGCAATGCCAACAACTATGGTTATATTAACCTTCAGGTCAAGTCTCTCCAGAGCTTGGGCCGTAATTAAGGTTAGTCCCGTTGGGTCACTTCCACCAAGAGTTATCAAAATAGAGAAACCTTGTTTCCTCTGCTTATGAAGTAATTCTGGGCCATCATTTTCAGCTTTTTCCCTAAATCTTTTTACCGGATCAACCACTGTATATTCGGGACCGGCAAAATACTTACCTTGCAACAGGTTATTTTTTTCATCCAGGAAATTGATAACCACATCTGCGTAATTCTTTGACAACTCTATATCCGATAAACTATCCACAACATTAACAATAGCCACGTTCAACTCTTTCAGTTTTTCCATATAACTATCACTGATAAACATAAGATCATTTACAATCACATTCGGACTAAACCTCCGGATGCACTCTATGCAAAGGCCCAACTCTTCTTCCGGGAAAACCTCAACGGTAAAACCCTCGTGTGAAACTTTTAAGGTTCCTTCTGGATTCTGAGCGCCCATTAAAAACATAATTTCAGCCTCATGTGTTTTCTGGATAAGACGGGCAATACGTAGTGCGCTATAAACATGTCCCATACCTTTCTCTCTGCTCCCATCCACCCTGATCAATACCCGTGGAAGTCCCAACATTCGTTCCACAACCCAGAATTTATCTATGGAATTTACCCGGAAAGAACTTTGCTTGTCCATGACCACATAATCAACCTTGGAGCCGCAAAAAGTTCCAGGCTTCAGAACCGAGCGACAAGTAGCGGTAACTGCGAAATCTTTCCAGTATAGAGGCTCTATTTCTGTATCGTCTCCAGTCTCTCCAGAAACAGGTGTTAACTGACCGTCAGCACGCTTCCAGAATTCATCCTGGTAGACAGTCATTGATATAACAGTATCCGCCCTGGATGCTTTCAGTTTCTGAACTCCCTTGTCAATTACTGCCGGATTCAAGAGTGGATATCCAGGTTCCAATATCACTACGATATCGACCTTATACCCTTCCTGTTTTTCCAAATATTCCACGCAGTGTAACAGTGCCGATCCCAAAGGTGCTGCTTTTCTAGCCAACCTGGCAGGCCGAACGAAAGGGACCTCAGCCCCATATTCTTTAGCGATCAGCGCTAATTCTTCGTTCTCGGTGGAAACGATCACACGGTCAAGTACCGAACTTTGAAGAGCTGCTTTGATTGAATATGCTATTAATGGTTTGGGTCCCAGTTTCTTCATGTTAAGATAAGGTACTTGGCCTACGCCTATACTCGCGGGGATAATAGCTACAATACTCATAAGTATCTCTTCATTATTTTAAGTAAGAAAGGACATTCGTACCATACCCAGGGCGTAAATCCCTTTTTAGAGTTTACTTCCAGAATTTGAGCAAGGGAATGATACAAGTTGCCTGATAGATTACAAATATACACGTTTAACAGAAGGCTGTCCTTCTGCAACATAAATCGATGACTAACTGGATTTCGTTTTAATATATTCAAGAGTCTTTCTTAAGCCAATCTGCAGTGGAGTATTTGGTTTAAACCCTGTTATGGCGAACAATTTTTGAGACGACCCATATCTCCTTTCAACCTCGAAATCATATCTATTTG
>Ga0187827_10004274_pt1 | contig 17688 bp, 10 predicted proteins | sample ETNtaG_39_FD_167969 | JGI IMG/M metagenome (GOLD analysis project Ga0187827, IMG submission 167969) | Marine microbial and viral communities from oxygen minimum zone, Eastern Pacific Ocean - ETNP2014_SV_150_PacBio MetaG (Illumina Assembly) | ecosystem: Environmental > Aquatic > Marine > Hypoxic... | reverse complement strand
TATCATGTATCGGCTATGTCTATCACACCGAGTTTTCCAAAGGCTACCTTTTTGCTGCAACAAGAGAAGGCTTGCAAATTTTCGAGATTGTTGAATAATAGGGCCAAAATGAAAAAACTTTCTTTGATATTGTTGGCATTCACTGTTTCTTTTGCTCAGGACTTTAGTTTAGCCACTGGTGCTCCCATTCGTCAGGGCGTACACATCGAATGGTTCAGAACAGTAGCGCCTGGCCATACAGGCGAGGCCATCTTCGTTTGGTCGGATACCCGCTTTGGTATGCGCAATATTTTTGCCCATAAGGTAAGTCAGACAGGTGAATTCCTGTGGGGAGAAAGCGGAGCGGTGGTAACAGATCTTCCTGGGCGTCAAGAGGACCCGGTAGCCATTACGGATGGGAATGGGGGAACATTCATTGCCTGGGTGGATTATCGTTTTGATGAAGAAGGCGATATTTTTCTTCAGCATATTGATGCGAATGGGAATCTGCAGCTGGATCCGAGTGGTGTAGCCCTGGCTCAGGTGCCAGGAAGGCAACTTACCATCAATATGTGTACTGACAGCCTTGGGGGTGTATTTGTGACCTGGCAGGACAAACGGGGCGGTGTGGATGATGATATTTACGGTACGCACGTTTCCGCTGATCATGAAATTATATCACCCGGGATTGGTGTGGCTATCGTCATTGAAGGCGGCAACCAGAATGCCAAATCCATCGAATATGCGGGAACCAATGAAGCATTCATTGCCTGGGCTGATTTCAGGCAGGGTGCTAATGCAGATATTTATGGGCAAATATTGGATACGAATATGTCTGCAACTTTTGAAGAAAATGGAATTCCGATTGCCAATACAACTGACCAGGAACTAAGCCCCAGGGCAACTTATGTAAATAATGGTATATCTTTCATCACCTGGAAGAGAGGTGATGAAAATTCGAAGATATTTTATCAATTTGTTCATTCTGAAGGTCTGGTCTTTGATGATGCGAAAACCATATCTCTTTTCGATGCTGTACAAACCTCTCCAAGGGTAAAAAGAAATTCGACAGGCGAAGTTTTTGTTAATTGGACAGATTTAAGAGATGATCCTGTTAACGGGGACCAATATTTCCAGAAAATTGATGCGAATGGTGACATTCAGTGGGATGAAGGTGTACGCCTTGATCCGGCAGATGATTTAGATTTTAGTACCCGGTTTACCGCAGGTGCCAGCGGCGACCTGCACGTGGTCTGGGAGCGTGGAACTTTTCCGGAAGTGGATATTATGTACCAGAATATCGATTCAGCAGGAAACCATTTCCTGGCTGACCCTGTAAATGTATCCGCTGCAGATGGGCACCAGTTTTCGCCCATTGTAACCGGGGATATTGACAATGGTCTTTATATGGTTTATGCCGACCAGGGAACGGGGAGTATTGACCTTAAAGTCCAACGAATCGATCCTGCCTATGAACCCCATTGGAACAATGGAGGTATCACGGCCATGACTGGTCTGGATGGTGATGTAAATTATACCAGACCCTTCCGCATTGATGATGAAGACCTTTATTTGCATTGGGAGGATAATCGGGCAGAAAAAAAGATATACGGTACGCGGATCACTGGGGAGATAATCCAGTACGAAAATGGAAGGCAGTTGACGTTTGGAGATAATTCATCATCAGAAACTGACTTTTCCACCCCGAAAGTGATCCAAACCGAATATGGAATCTTTTCAGCCACATTTGATGGATCAGCATCCCCAAAATTTATCCGTATCAACAAATTCGATGACATGTTGAACAATGTGTGGGATTCAATAGGCGTTGCTCTGACGCCCATTTTTGATATGAGAAATGCGACTCTTGTGGGTGCTGGTGAAGGGGTGGGGTGTTTCTGGTCGGAGAGCCGAGGCCTAAATTATGATATTTATTTCCAAAGACTGGATGCCAATGGAAATCTCATTTTGGATGCGGAAGGGGTGGAAATTGTGAATTCCAGCGGAGATGATTATCTTCTGGAAGTGGTCCCAACACCTGATGAAAAATTCCTGATATTTTGGATGGAAGATGCGTGGCCCGCAGCAAAACTCATGTATTCAAAAATAGATGGAAATGGCAATGTGGAAATTGGCTGGAACCCCAATGGGAACAGTTTGAATGTCGCCTCCTATGATTCCAGGTATCTCCAGGTAAAAAGAATAAGTGATGATATCGGTGTTTTGGCCGTCTGGGTCCAGCAGGGTAATGCTTCCGATATTTATGCCCAGCTCGTGGATTGGGACGGAAATCAGCTATGGGACAATGTAGGCATTATTATTTCGGATGCAGAAAATGACCAATCCAATTTCACCTTTGATTTCAACGAGAATCGTTCAAATTCGCTTCTAGTCTGGCAAGATTTTCGCAATGGCCAGAATTTTGAAATATTTGGACAAATCCTGAACTTGGAAACTGGGTCTCTTGACTCCGAACCTATCCAATTTACTTCTGTAGTGAACGATTCTCTCCACAATTATAATCCCACTGTTACATCCATCATGGAAAATGAATTTCTAGTGATCTGGGAGGATGGCCGAGGCTATTATAATGAAGATCCATTGCTGATTAATGGTGTGGACCTATACGGTGCAGGCTACATCATTGGGCAGGGTATGACAACAGATGTGAATGGAATCCCCATCTGCATTGCTTACCACAAACAGCAGCATGTGAATGTAACCCATCACACGGGGGAAGAATATTTCCTGGACTGGATTGACTACCGCAGTTCCGGTAAAGAAGACCTTGCCAATTACTACGGGCGTACGCTCGTGAAAGCGGAATTACTTACCAATGACCCGGGCTGTAATTGTGCCGTGCCCACAGAATTCAGCCTGAAACCAGCTTATCCAAACCCATTTAACGGTAGAGTTAATTTTGATTTTACCATGCCTGCCCGCGAAGCTATTGAGTTTAGGATATATGATATTAAAGGCAGGGTGGTTTCCGATAAATTGATCCTGCCAGGATTCGGAGGAAATTACCGGATTAGTTGGGATGGAAAAATGACCGATAGCAGGATGGCACCCAGCGGAATCTATTTTTATGAATTCAATACAAATAATGTAATAATAAAGGGTAAGATAACTTATCTTAAGTAATACATGAAAATTGTATTACTTATAATATTTTTCGGTACTTTATCCGGACAAGTCCTGGATGAGCGATACCATACCACGGAAGAGATCTACAGTTTTCTGGATTCACTTAACCAACTGGAAGAATTGAATGGTTGGTTTCATTTGGATACTATCGGGTATTCCACCCAGGGAAACATCCCCATTCTTGCAGCTAAAATATCTGACAATGCACACATAAAAGAAGATGAACCCAGGGTCCTATTTGTAGGACAGGTTCACGGGGAAGAGATTCTAGGCGTCGAAGTGATCATGGAATTATTGAATGATCTTCTTTTCCCGGGCGCCAGTATGTACACCCATATGAACATTTTGAAGGAATACCTGGAGATCTGGCTTGTGCCGACAGGGAATCCTGATGGATTGAATGTGGTCCATGAAGGATTGGATGTGAGTTATCGGAAAAATAAACGAGACCTGTCCCCGGAAGGCTCATTTCCCAATGGGATATTTGATTATGATCCTGCCATTGGAAATGATGTGGACGGGGTGGATCTGAATAGGAACTTTGATTTTAACTGGGCCTTCGGAGATACATTCCTCGAGCCGGATAATTCCGATTATGGTGCCCATTTTGATTATTACAGGGGTGACGAGCCTTTCTCGGAAAGCGAGGCTATTGCCCTACGTGATCTGGCTATTGAGAATGATTTTGTTTTTTCCATTGTCTGGCACAGTTCCAGATCAGGGAACTTATCTGAAAAGGTATTTTCCTCGTGGCGGTGGGAAGACACCAAGGATTCTCCTGATCTTGATATCATGAAATCCATGGCTGATTATTTTGCAGGGCTGATGGAAACAGAGGATGGTACTGGCACCTATTTGTCCGTTTACAGCGGGTCCCGGAATGGAAAACTCCACGATTGGTTCTACCGGGAAACGGGGTGTATTCAATACCTTGTGGAGTGCGGCACAGCAAATTTGCAGCCGGACAGTGCTCTTATTGAGAGCACCATTGATCGTACCAAACCAGCTATGGTGTATCTTATGGATCGAGCCATTGGCTATCATACAGCTGAACAGCAGTGCAATTGCCCCCAAGTCAATGGGATTGTTTATGATGCATCGACAAACCAGCCCATTGAAGGAGCCATTGTAGAAGTGCTGGAACATACAGGTTCGGTTTTAAAACCGCGCTTAACAGACGAATTTGGTCGTTATAGACGTATTATGAATCCGGGTACTTATACAATATCAATTAGGGCGAGGGGGTATTTACCGCAAGAGATTACTGCAGTGACCAATAATAGTGGGATTACAACAGAAGATATTTTTTTAGAGCCGGCAGAAAACCACACTTTAACATTGAACTTACTGCACTCGACATTTAACATAGTGACTATTGAAGGATTTATTCAAAATGAATTCGGTGCGGAGGAAATTCAAATTACCACTGGAGAGAATGTTTTTGAACTACCAGAAGGAGGGTATACAGTTGTTTTCCCTATGGATAGCGAATTCCTTCCATGGGAAAAACATATATCATTAACAGGTGATTATTCCTGTATTGTGTCTTATTTAGAAGGGAATAAAATCATGTTGAGTGAATCCTGGCCATGGGAGAATGCGGAAGGACTCTGGTCAGCGGGCAATGTTGTCTTAAGATCTCAGGAAAATAGTTATTACAATAATGGCGATTCTACATTTACCACACAGTGGATGGAATCTAATCTAATCGATATTTCCGGTACAAATCGTGTCGTTGTATCAGTCAGGCATAAATTCGAAACTGAATGGGATTATGATCCCATTTCAATTGAAATTTTAGATGAGAATGAAAATGTTCTTGGTTCAAAATTATGGACCGGAGACCATTGGGATGAGTATCAGACTCATTTGATCTCTGCCATCTCCGAAACGGAATTCTCACAGGTAAAGGTGAGGTTGGAATTTTCTCCTGATCAAACAGTGAATTATCGTGGATGGGAATTGCAGGAACTTTCCCTTTATTCCAGTTTTGATGAATATTTGGATGTGGCAGAATCCACTGGCGGCAGATCGCCAAAAATTCCTATGATGATCAATGGGATTTATCCCAATCCGTCCAATGGCCGGCTCCAGGTCGACCTGGCTAATTATCCCGGCGGCAAGGGTACCATCCGTGTCTATAATCTCCTGGGGCAGGAAATCCTGGCTCATGCGTTGAATAATTTATCATCGGGAAGACATTTTCTGGATCTGAACTTGAATAAATTAAGCGACCGTCCCATAGGGTCCGGGATGGTGTTTATCCGAATGGAAACAGAGAAAGAACAGGTTGTAGAAAAATGCGTGTTACTCAAAAACTGATCTTAACTATTTTAACATTTTCGATCCTTTTTGGCGAAGGGATCTCCTTTCGCGGTAAATCCAAAAAACAACTCTTGGGACAGGCCGTACCTCTAGCCTTTGCTAATATTATTACTAATAATTACAATATACTGCCTTCCCAGATCAATCCACAGCGGGGGAGTTATCTTATCATTGTACCGGATGGGATCGTGAATTATTTGGGAGATTTCGTCGCGTTTAAGAATTCCCAGGGCTTTGATGTTGATGTTATATCATTGTCCGAAGCAGGAGAGTCGGCTGATGCGATAAAAATCACTATTGCCAATAAACTGGCTGAAGATCCAATGCTGGAATATGTACTGCTGATCGGTGATGTAGATGGTTTTGCAGAATTCCCATCTTTTTACTATGGATCAGAAAATGATGTATCTGATCAGAAATACACCCATATCCTGGGGAATGATAATATCCCTGATGTTTTTATCGGACGATTGTCGATTGATTCTTTATCGGAATTTGCTGTGGTTTTGGCAAAAACGATCAAATATACCCGGGATCCACTGGCATTCAATTCTGATTGGCTGGATCATGGACTTATTGTTGCGGGTAACTATTCCAATACTTATCCCATTCCCATTACACCGAAATGGACCTCATACTGGCTGCGGGATGAACTACTGGATTATGGCTACAGCCAGGTCGATACTATTTTTTACCCACCCGTGCAACAGGGGGCACCCTATATCATTGAATCCATTGACAACGGAGTCGGCATCGTCAATTACCGTGGCTGGGGCGACGCCAATGGCTGGCATTATCCTGAATTTCACGTGGATGACGTAAATGGTCTGAACAATGGTTGGCTTACACCGGTTTTCATGAGTTATGTCTGTAATTCCAATGATTTTGCCAATAATGTGGACCCATGCCTATCCGAAGCGGTTCTGCGTGGCGGAACTCCAACGGTGCCCAAAGGTGGTGTTGCGTTTATTGGTCCATCTGACCTTCACACCAGCACGAAGTTCAACAATGTTATAAATGCTTACATGTATGATGCCATGTTGAACCATGATGTATTCGAATTGGGACCTGCCATGCAGGCGGGGCAGTCGGGATTGCTCAAGGAATTCCCGGCACAGAATGGTCCTGGTGAAGCACAGGAATTTTACGCGCATGTGTATAATATTTTAGGTGATCCATCATTGCAAGTGTATGTAGACACTCCTGAAGAATTTACTATTGTTGTGAACGATATAAAGTCATCAGATCATTTTGTAGAAATTATACTAGTCGATCCAATTGGAAACCCTGTAAAGAATGCAGTTATAAGTATCATGGGAAATGGAGAATTACTAGCTAAAGGCATCTCAGATAATGATGGAAAATTTGTTTCATCGCTAAATTTAACTGACCTTTCAGCGATTGATGTTTATGCTAATAAGGGTGGTTTTATCCAAGGCCATGAAACAAGCCTTATTGATGATAATGAACAGGCGATACATCTATCTGGTATAATTATTGACGCTGGTGAGAACGGTTCTAAGCCCACTCTTGGATCTCCATTCACCTGTAATATAATATTGGAAAATGCTTCCAACTATACAGTCAGTGGATCTGGAGCAATGATAACATTCTCTAATAACGTTGTTCCTTCGTCCATTGATATCGATATCCCATCTCTTGCAGCAGGTGAGACCACAATAATTGGCGATATTGAATTGATTTCATATAATACGGATGTAAGCAACTTTATCATTGGAAATTTATCTTACAACACTGATATGGAAATAATATTTGATTTTGCAATTGACATTGAAATGCCTTTATTTGAGGTATCATTCGAAAACAATGTTTCTCCGAATTCTACTTTTGATCCGACACTTTTGGTTACAAATTTTTCGGATGCAACATATTCTGATATTTGGCTGAAGATCTCATGTCTTGAAGGGGCCACAGTAACCCTAAATGGTTCGTCGGATCAGTTTTCAACTTTTTCGGGATTCGAGACTTCATCGCAAGGTACGAACTATATAATTGATCTTGGTGACGTGGCCTATGGGAGCGATATAACTTTTCTTGTTGAATTCCAGAAAATGGAGCACACTATTTTCAGCCAGTCAGTTCCATTGCATATTGAACCTGCTTCAGAGAATCTCCCGATAGCGCCAAACAACTACGGGTATTGGGCTTATGATGATACGGATGCTGGATTTGATCACACACCTGCATTCAACTGGGTGGAACTGGATCCTGCACATGGCGGCAGCAATGGTACGCATCACCAGTTAGATGATGATGACCATGTGGATATTGAGCTGCCCTTTACATTCAAATATCACGGCATTGATTACAACAATATGACCATCAGTTCCAATGGTTGGACATCCTTTGAACCATGCTATATCGATTATTTCTGGAATATGTCCATTCCCATGTATATGGGTCCCAAAGCGCTGTTGGCACCTTTTTCCGATGATCTTGAGACTATCGATTCTGATGGTGACGGCAATATTGACGTGTGGATCAACGTGTACACGAAACACGATGAGGCAAACGGACGATTTATTATCGAATGGTCCAGGGCATTGAATGGCTATGATGAGATTACGGAAGAGACTTTTGAAGTGATTCTTTACGATCAAAATGCCATGCCGACCGAATCTGGCGATGGTGTGATAGATTTTCAATATTTGGAAGTGGAAGACGTGGATGTAACCAAAAATTATTCCACAGTAGGTATCGAATCGCCGGAAAAGAATTATGGTCTGCAATATGTTTTCAACAATGTGTATGCGCTGGGCGCAGCACCATTGGCTAACGAACGTGTGATCCGTTTTTCCACCCAAGCACCGGATAATTATGTGGCCCCCTTGGCAGTAGTGGATGGAGAATTAAACCCAAATGAATTCTCCTTGAGTCCCGCTTATCCGAATCCATTTAACCCGGTAACACATTTAGATTTAATAATTCCAACTACTGAAAGTGTGAAAATATCCATTGTGGATATTTTAGGTAGAGAAATCGCTGAACTTCACAGTGGAGTACTGTTTCAAGGTATATATAAATTCTCCTGGAATGGTACGAATCATTTGGGTCTTTCAGTCGCTTCAGGGACTTATTTTGCTGTAGCCGGATTCGAAAAAAACACTCAAATTCAAAAACTGCTATTGTTAAAATAATGAAACAATTAGTAAAAATTTATTCAGCATCCTGGTGTCAGCCGTGTAAATCCGCAAAACGATTGCTAACAGAACGTGGGTTGAAATATGAGGAAATAGATATTGAAGAAAGAGGATGGAGCAGGGAGGATCTGTTTGATTTGACTGGCGGTCGCACCGTGCCCCAAATAGTAATTGATGGGCAGCCTGTTGGTGGATATGATGAGTTACTTAAGTTGGACCATGAAGGAAAATTGAACGGTTGATCCAACCTTTGGCCAGAATTATCAGGGTTTTTGCAGTAGCGGGAACCCTGTTTTTGTTTTTTAACTGTTTCGGTCGCCGGGCCAAGGCAGAGGGTCCCCCTGATATACACACGGTGGCGGCAAACCGTCTTTCCATTGAACAGTGGAACGAAAATAATCGCAAGGATTTTATGGACCTGGGCATCCTAATGAAGGGTGAGATACCTGGATATTTATTTACCAATCTGAAAATCCACGATATCCTGATAGAAAACATGGAGATCATGGAAGAGAATCTAGATAATGTGGAGCGTTTGCAGCAGGATATGAACAGCATAATGGAATCACTGCAAGAATCTGATGGTGACAGTTTACAGTCGCTCATGGATGGTGAAACCAGTTATGAACAGGAAATCGGTTCGATATTCAGTGATATCAGGGATGCCCAGGCAGAGTACGAAAAGGGGAAGAAAGGACTGCGGCAAGGATTGAAAATGGACAGACGCAGGATTATTTTTATCCGGGATCAAACGCATTCCTGGAAAAAGGAGTTTCATCATCTGCGATATGAGCGTGCCGGACTGCAGCAGGCTGTTGAACATTTCAACGGCAGCCTTAACGAAGCAATCTTCACAGATAATCATTCGAAAAAAGAGATACTGGAATTATCCAGTAAGCTGGAGAAGTATCGTAATGAACTTGGCCAGATAGAATTATTTATTGCTGAAAGCGAACGTATCGCCTGGGAAGAAACTGGCGCATGGGTATGTATTCGGCCCATGTTGACCTTTCAAGAGGGTGAATTGCGAAGAGGAGTTCCCTTGGCTTGTGAACAGAAATATGAACAGGGACTGCGCGATTATAAACGAATCCTCCGGGATATGAGCATAGAATTGGATTCAATCTGATTTTTTAAGGTAAGTGACCTTGTACAGGAACCGGTTGGATCGGCCTGTGGCCTGGATGAGATATACACCGTTTGCAGCTTGCCCGCCGTTGTTGTTTTTGCCATTCCAGGTTATGGAAACCACTTCCGGTTCCGGAAAATCCTTCGTCATGGACCATATATTGTGACCTAGGATATTGTAGATTTCAATTTCCACGATTTGCGGGGCAATGACCTGCAGTTCAAGATGGATCTTATCAATGCCTATCCCGGGATTGGGGTATGGCGGAAATAATGTAAAATCCTCCAGATAACCATCACGCAGGGATAAAGTATAGTCCCAATTCTGCACTTCATCATTTACAGCAGAGATTACCAGGGCTACATAATCGATACCCAGAGAGGGGTCGTAGTTGGTTGGATTTTCCATCCTGACTGTCCATTGCTGTTCATTCTCATGCTTGATGATTGTCGTCAATGATAAGTCTGTAATGGGTCCTGTATCATTGGTCAGTGAAATGGACACAGGGGTGCTGGTATTCAGTTCATAATAGTGGGATGCGTAGAGTTTTAATGTGGGGCTTGTGATGGTCTCAGAATCGCTCTGGTTATAAATAATATATTCTTTGGTACCCGGCTGTTCAACCGGATAATCTTCTGCTTCCTCATAGCGGTAAATTCCTGCGCTGAGGCTGGAAGATAGGATACGGTTGGCGATGCGCATACGATTATAGGCATCCACGAAACTTGAATTTTGGGATACAAGTGCTTCGTCTATAGATATAAAACTGACATCCTGGGCCGGACTGGCGTTGGCCCGCGATCGTTCCCAGCATTTTTTGATGGTCTCTCTGCCCCCCAGATGTTCATCGATGTACTGGAAGAATATAAAGGAGCCGTACATATGCGTATCCTCCACATCGAGCGGTTTATCCGTGTTTGCGAACCAGGCAGGCATGTACCGGTACAGGTCATTCACCTGGTCGTATAAATCATCTTCTGACCAGACTGCAGTCGCCTCCATGAACCATAGGCGCTCGTAACAGTTGTAGCCAAACTGCAAGGCATGAAAAAATTCATGTACAGCTGTAACCTGGATATTTTCCAGTTCCGTGTGATCGCTGAATACGGAGGAGTCATAAGAGTTGCGCATTTTGATAAAACTGGCACATGCGGGATCTTCAGCGGGTGCGTTTGATGTATAGGTTATGCCAAAGTATCCCGCCGGAAGAGCCATAATATAGATATCGTAAAGGTCTGAACTGCCAATCCCATTGTCCGTGGGCGGCTGATCGAACCCGAGGGAATCGGCGAAGAAATTCCAGACATGCTCAAACACAGCGGCCATGTTAAGGACATAATCCTCATTTTCAACTTTGTTGTAGGAGTCATCCAGGGTATAATGCAGCAGAAAATGCTCCGTGGCATGGGTTTCATCCAGACCTTCGGGGCGTTCCACCAGGAATTCTGACCCGTTCACAGCCAAGCCTAATTTTTCCAGTTGTCCGCGTTCGTCGGCGGTAAACTGACCGGGACCGTTCCGGATTAGATTTGTAATGTGAGGAGTGGCATGTGTCCTGGATTCGGTATCGAATAGTGCAGAGAAGGATTGTTGTGATGTAAGTGCATTGCCATAAACCAAGGCAATGGTGATAAACTGAAGAAAAATGAGTCTGATCATTTTTCTTTGAATTTGTCTTTATATTTTCTCCGTACATAAAGGCCCATGAGGACCATGCCAAAAAACCAGAACATAGCAAAGTAAAGCAGAGATTCTTTCATGATTTGGGCCAGAGTTTATCTGCAATATAGGTGGCAAACAATGTGCCAAGACCAATTTTTGTTTCCCAATTTGTTTCGTCTTGTTCCTGTGTAAGCAGACCATTGACAGTTAAGGCGAATCCTGTGATGTACATCCAGGACCGTAAGCTTTTGGGCATACCCAATTCTTTTTCCATGGTATCGTACTGCTGCAAAGCGGGCAATGAAGTGAAAAGGTCACTTGGGTAATGCAGGGAAGCCAGAATCTGGTATGCAGTTTCATCCTGGGTTATATCGTAATACTCGATGGGATGGTGCAGGCGGACGCCCAACTGGGTTGATTCTTGGGAAATGATAACCTGAAAATCACGGATACCTTCCGGTAACTTGTCGGCGGCAAGTTTCGATGAATCACCGGTGACCTGGTAAAGGGTAATGTAAAACCAGTCAGAGTCAGACTGCCAGGCAGCGATGTTTTCCTGGTCAATGGCCTTTTCCAGCTCCATCTCTATCAAAATTCCATTTTGTTTTACATCCAGGGTAACATTCTGCAAGGTTGTCTGTTGTGCAAAAGACAAGGTGAATGTGAGTAGAATGAAAAGGAGGGTGTGGATAAATTTGATCTCTGCACCTATAACAATTGGGGGGGTAAATTAAAGAGATAATGACAAAATCATGATAAAGTTTCTTTTTCATTTGAGTTTGATAGCGATGAAAAATGAACAGAACAGATCCATGATAATGAATAGATTTTATTGAAGTACTATTTTCACCTATGATCGGAAAATAAGATTATGGGCTCGATTTACAGGTTGTTCAATCCAGAAGGCAACAGGTAAATTTCATAAGGCATTGTTCTCTGAAATTGCGTTCAATAATCCACATACCGATTACCTTATTTCTTGTTTCATTCCTGATTGGCCAGGATGACCCGCCAGCAGAATCAAAGTCTGTACAAGGCGCTTTTGGCGCAGTAACCATCGACGGAAAGATCTGGAACCAGATTGCCCTGCGGCCAGTTCTTCCCTTCGGGAAACTGGCCATCGCATTTGATATTGTGCTCTACATTGACCAGGACGGGAATATCCATGATGAGGGATGGGATTTCTCTTCTGGGGAAAAGATAAAAAATACTATTTTGGATAAAATATACTATATCCGTTACGGACGCAGGCAGGATCCGTATTATTTTCGTGTCGGTGCCCTTGATCATGTAGCCATGGGTTATGGTATCCTGGCCAACGGCTATTCCAATTCAATTTTATATCCTCAGGTGCGGAAGGTGGGCATGGAAGCCCGGGTACGGGCTTTTGACCTGAACTTTTTTGGTTTTACCAACGATTTCAAAGAGAATCTTGGTTTGGCCGGGATGCGCGTTTCCGGCAAGGTGCCCGGCGGTCTTACCATGGGTGTCTCCTTTGCGGCAGACCGCAACCAGTACCTGGGCCTCAAAGACCGTGACGGGGATGGCCGACCGGACCTGGTGGATGATTTCCCTGATGATAAAATCTACTGGCTGGACACGGACGGTGACGGCTGGGCGGACAATGATACCCTTAATGAGTTCGATGTGGATGGTGACGGCTGGACCGATTCCAGTTTTACATATCCCCTGTTCGGTATTGTGATTGATACCGATGGCGTTCCAACCAAACCGGAACCGATCAATATCAAAAAAGAAAGCGAATCCGTTGAATCCTTTGCCATCGATCTGGGCAGACCCCTGTTTTCCCAAGGGAATCTAGCTGTTCATGTTTATACCCAGGCGGCAGCCCTGATTGGTAAAACCACTAATCCAAAGACCCTGGATCGGGAATCGCTGGGAATAGGAATAACACCGCTGGGTATTTCCGCCTCCTTCGGGCCGGCTAGGTTCAGCTGGGAATACAGGATGATGCCAAAGGGTAAATTTGAGTTTGGATATTTTAACCGTTCCTATGAAATAGAGCGGGCTACATTTTCCAGCATTCCTACGACTGCACTTGCAGGCAATACAGGTACCATTGTGACCAAAGCCAGTAAACTGGGGAAATACGGCAAGCAGAATGGGTATTTTTCCCGTTTGACCGTTGACGTGGGTTCCTTTCTGCAGGGAGGGCTCAGTTATCAGAACCTGCACGGTGAACAGTGGCAGGCCCAGCGTCAGGATTTTGAAGAGGAGACCAATCAGAGTTTCACAGCTATGGTGAAACTGAAAAAGTCCATTAGTCGGATCAAAACGGCAAACTGGTTCTACCAGCAGAGAAATGTTCCCAATCCCTTTGAATTTGAATTTTCTGAATCGACCATCACTGGATATAGAATTGGGCTGGAACTGGGCAACGGCATGGTACTCAATTATATTTTCCGCAGATCATTCAGAGACCTGAATGGGGACGGAGATGTAACCGACAAGGGCGAAATGCTGAATATGACCAGTATTGAAACATCCTTTTCATTTTAATAATGACCTCAAAAGAAATTCGGCAATCCTTCATTGATTTTTTCCAGGATAAAGGGCATCGAGTCGTCCATAGCGCCCCGGTTGTCCCCCTGGATGATCCTACCTTGCTTTTCACCAATGCAGGCATGAACCAGTTCAAACCGATCTTTTTGAACCAGATGCAGACGGAAAGCCTGCGGGTTGTCAACAGCCAGAAATGCATTCGTGTTTCCGGAAAGCATAATGATCTGGAAGAAGTCGGTGTTGACAACTTCCACCATACCTTTTTTGAAATGCTGGGCAACTGGTCCTTTGGCGATTATTATAAAAAAGAAGCTATTTCCTGGGCCTGGGAATTATTTACGGAAACCTGGTGCTTAGATAAAGACCGTTTGTGGGCCACAGTCTACGAAGAGGACGAGGACGCATATTCCCTGTGGACAGAAGTAACGGATATTGCCCCGGAACGGGTATTGAAATGCGGCAAAAAGGATAATTTCTGGGAAATGGGTGAGACCGGACCCTGTGGCCCTTGTTCAGAAATCCATTATTTTGTCGGTGGGGATGCTGATAAACAGACACCGGAGGGTATCAATAAATCTGATGAATACTGGGAGCTATGGAATCTGGTCTTTATCCAAAATAACCGCAGTGAAGATGGAGTCTTGGAAGACCTTCCGGAAAAACATGTGGATACCGGGTTAGGCCTGGAACGAATTGCCGCGGTACTGCAGGGCAGAACCAGCAGTTATGATACCGACCTGTTTCAGCCCATCATCCAAAAAGTGGAATCAATTGCCGGCTCTTCCTGCCAGAATGATCCTGTTGCTCACAAGGTGATTGCCGATCACATCCGAATGCTTTGTTTTTCCATCGCTGATGGTGCCCTGCCGTCCAACGAAGGACGCGGGTATGTCCTGCGCAGGATCCTGCGTCGGGCAGCGCGCTTCGGCCGTATCCTGGGTATGCACGAACCGTTTTTATATAAGATCGCGACTACAGTCAGTGATGTCATGGGTGAAACTTTTCCTGAAGTGATGGAAAAGAGAACCCATATTGAAAAAGTAATCCGGGCTGAAGAGGTTGCTTTCAATCATACACTTGACCGCGGCCTGACCCATTTTGATAAGATTTCTGCTGCAGCTAAAGGCAACGAGATTGTCGGGGCTGAAGCATTTAAATTATATGATACATATGGTTTTCCGCTGGACTTGACCCAGCTGATGGCACAGGAGCGCGGGTTCTCTGTAGATGTGGCCGGGTTTGATGTTGCTATGGCCCAGCAGAAGCAGAGCGCCAGAGATGCTGGAAAGTTCGTGGCGGGCGGTGCAATCATTGACTGGATCACTGTTTCTGAGGGCAGCGACTCTGAATTTACAGGGTTTGAGACGCTCACATCTTCTTCCCATATACGCAAATATGCTCAACAGGGAAAAGACTGGCTGCTTATTGTAGATAAAACCCCCTTTTACGCTGAATCCGGCGGCCAGGTAGGAGATACTGGTACTATCAGTGGACAGAGTATTGAGCTTAAGGTCAAGGATGTAAAGAAAGACAACCATGCTTTTATACACGTATGTACAGGTGAATTGAATGGTGAGAATATTGGTGAACCGATGACCTGTGCTGTGGATGGATCCCGCAGGGATTCCATTCGCAGGAATCATACGGCAACCCACCTGCTGCATAGGGCCTTGAAACAGGTGCTTGGGGATCATGTGCACCAGGCCGGATCCCTGGTGCACCCGGAATATTTACGGTTTGACCTGACCCATTATGAAAAGGTCACTAAAGAGCAGCAATTGGGGATTGAAAATATTGTTAACCAGCAGATCCTGTTAAATAGCAGTTTAGAAGTTTCAGTTAAAAAATATAAAGAAGCAAAGGAAGCTGGTGTCGAAGCATTGTTCGGTGAAAAATACAGTGAGGAAGTTCGGGTGGTACAGATTGGGGAATTTTCCATGGAACTATGCGGCGGAACCCATGTAAATCGCACCGGGGATATCGGTTTTTTCCATATTATTGAAGAATCATCGCTGGCTTCCGGTGTGCGGCGGATCGTAGCATTAACCGGGAATGGCGCTGTCGCCAGAATGCAGTCCCAGGCTGCAATCCTGGATGAACTGCAGCGTTTGCTGAATATACCTCCTGAACAATTGCCGGAAAGGATTGGAACCATGATAGCAGAACGGAAAAAACTGGAAAAACGGCTGCGGCAGCGACTGTCGGATTCCGGATCTGGCTTGACTAAATTACTGGATCAAATAGAAACCGTGAAAGGGCACCAAGTCCTTGTTGAAAAGATTGAAGCCAGCAGTATGGACGACTTGAAACGTATTGGGGATGAAGTGCGGGGAAAACTGACATCAGGAATCGGGGCTCTTTTCATGGCTGGTGATGGGAAACCATCGGCAGTTGTGGTTGTGGCGGACGGTATAATTGCCCAAGGTCAGAATGCCGGTACCCTGGCTAAATCCATTGGCAGTTTTATGGGCGGCGGGGGCGGCGGGAAACCGCACCTGGCAACTGCTGGTGGTTCCGATGTAGAAATAATTGAGCAGGCCATGGATCAAACAAAAGAATTGATTTTAAATTGTTTAACTGAACTGGAATAAGATGCAGTATGAACGGATTGAAAGAGGGTATATGGCCTATGTGGAAAAAGGGGAAAAGATGATGTCGACCCTGACCCGCTTCTGCGCAGCAAATGATATCTTAAATGCACAACTTTCCGGAATTGGCGCTGTAAAATCCATAGAGATTGGTGCCTATGACACTGAAAAAAAAGAATACGTCCGACATGTGCTGCCGGATGTCTGGGAACTGGTCAGCTGCCAAGGCAATGTAGTCCTGAAAGATGGCCTGCCATTTATCCATGCCCATGTCACCCTATCTGATCATGATTTAAACACGAAAGGGGGACACCTGTTTGAAGCCACTGTAGCTGCGGTCGGTGAGTTTTTTTTACGACGGGAAGATAGTACTGCGCTGCGGGAATTGAACCCGGATGTGGGTTTACCCTGTATGTGTCTGGAGAAAACATTCCAGTAGGTTAATGAAAAAAATAATCCATACACTTGACGCTCCTTCCGCCATTGGCACCTACAACCAGGCGGTTCAATCCCACGGGTTTATTTACACATCCGGACAACTGGGCATCAATCCTCATACAGGCAAGCTTGTGGATGGAGGAATCGGTGCGGAGACATTCCGTGCCCTGCAAAATATTGACGTTATCCTGCACGCGGCAGGGGTTGATAAATCACACATTGTGAAATTGACGGTATATGTAACAGATTTAAAGGGTTTTAATTACGTGAATGAGTCTTTTAAAACCTTTTTCCACGGCGTGGAATTTCCTGCAAGGTCGACCGTAGAGGTCTCGGCGCTGCCCATGGGGGCAAAAGTTGAAATTGAATGTGTGGCCTGCACAAGTGAATGAGCACCCGCTGTATCATTATTTTAATTCTGGCAGCAGAGTTTCTATTGGGACAGGGTGTGGATACCACCGCATACAAAAACCCGAAAAAAGCTTTTTTGTTTTCCCTGAGTCCCGGTGGCGGTCAGCTTTATAACGGCAAGTGGGTCAAAGCAATCATGTTCATTGGGCTGGAAGCCGCCGCAACGAAGGCCTGGCTGGGAAATTCCCATATTTACAACGATTATGATAATGGGAATTATCCCCTGCGAAAACACCGCTACCTTGAAAAACGGAATAAGTATGGCTGGTGGATGGGCTTTATTTATCTGTTCGGAATGCTGGATGCTGTGGTGGATGCCCACCTG
>Ga0187827_10004272_pt1 | contig 17695 bp, 9 predicted proteins | sample ETNtaG_39_FD_167969 | JGI IMG/M metagenome (GOLD analysis project Ga0187827, IMG submission 167969) | Marine microbial and viral communities from oxygen minimum zone, Eastern Pacific Ocean - ETNP2014_SV_150_PacBio MetaG (Illumina Assembly) | ecosystem: Environmental > Aquatic > Marine > Hypoxic... | reverse complement strand
ACCCAGTTCGCAGATGGTAGGCGCCATGTCGATCAGCGAGACGGGCGTTTCAATGACCTGTCCTTCCTTGATGCCGGGGCCGGCCATGATCCAGGCTACCCGGGCGGAGCCATCAAAGTGGCTCATTTTGTAGTACTGCTGGTGCTCCATCGCCAGTTCGCCGTGGTCGCTTGAGAAAATCACGGTGGTGTTTTCGGTGAGACCGCATTCGTCCAGAACTGTCAGAAGCTCTCCGATCATGTCATCCGCTTCGGCACACATGGCGAAGTAAATTCTTCGCACCAGCCGAACGGTTTCTCCGTCAAACCCGTTGCGCCAGCCTTTCGCCTTCTTCTGATACTCGTTGGCGGGGTGGTTCGTTTCATCGAGCGGTGGCACATCTACCAGCTCTTCGGGGATTTTTTCGAGCCAGTACTCGTTGGTGTGAAACGCCGCATGAACCAGGCCGGGGTTCAGACAAAGGAAGAAGGGCTGTTGCTCTCCCGATTCATCACTGTTTGCGGTGTCAGCTTTCTGGCGCAGAAATTCCGCGGCCTGGTCGAACATGTTCCAATCCCGGGCGTGACAACGGCGTTCCCGATTGGGGGCGACTTTGATGTCCTGCGCACCATCGTCGTTCATCACCGGACGAAAGGCCGTATTGAGGGGCTCGAGCATATCGGCCACCCGGTTCATCACGCTGTGATGGCCGGTCAGGTGATCGCCGTGCTTGCCCAGCAACTTGACGTCATGCGTGGGCCGCAGTGCTTTGCAGTAAGTCCACATGCCGGTTTCGAGGCCTTTGTAGTTGTTCCAGCTTTCGCACTCGTGGGTGTAAGTGCCCGACAACATATTCGCCCGCGAGGGGCAGCAGATGGGATTCGTGCAATACGTGTTGGCAAAGCGAGTGCCCCGCGCTGCGAGCGCATCGATGTTCGGGGTAGCGTCCTTCATGGCCGGGCGGAAGTCCTGGCATCCGAGCATGCGCCCGTCCCAGCTTTCGGCATGAATCATCAGAATGTTCTGCATCGTGTGTCTCCTGTGTTGTTTCAGTATCGGTCATCCGAGCGGCTTGCTGGAAAGGCCACTACCGCGGCCCTGGTTGCCTCGGTTGGATGAGTTCTGATTCAGTGGCTGCCACCGATTTTGTAGAGCACCAGGTCGCTGTTCTCCGGCAATTGCCCTTTCCTGGGTCGATCGCGGTTCGACCCGAGGGTTTCCCAGCGCAGCACGTAGAGGCCTGACGGATCTGGAGCCTCGCCGATGTCCTCGGACCAGTTGGTCCGCATGCCCGGGAAACCGGACACCGTCTTTGTCAAACCTTTCGGGAATCGGGGCGGTTGGACGGAACGCGGCCCAACACCGGCGGGTTCAAGTGTCTCCTCGTCGACCACCAGCAGTCCTTTCCCTTCTTTCCAATGACCGTAGGGCAGAGCGAGTTTGCCTTCACCATGCTGCCGGATGGTACCCAGTCTCAACCAGGTCCCGAACGTGCTGGGGCCGGAACCGCCTCCGCGAAAGATGTGGCGATGCTCCCAGTTGGAGATCTGCCGAATCAGCCAGTTACCGTTCTCGAAACGGGCCGCGAAGGCCTGTGTGTTGCCTGCTTTGTCATGCTTATGATAAGTCACCACCACGCGGCTCTTGCTGTCAAAGCTGAACTTGTGGCAGCCGTTGATGATCCCGCCCTTCACCGGGACAGGGTCCACGACCGTCCCCTTGCTCTGAATTGTGATGGGCAACTCCAATGGCTTACCGGCAGCATTCTCCCAGTGGATCAGGTCGCGGCTGCGGGCGTAGGAAAGGTCGTGGTTGGTCGCGGCGTCAGGGGTCTCGCGCCAGACCCAAAGGAGGTGATACCGCCCGTCAGGTCCGAGCCGAGGGCCGTTCTGGTAGGCATTGCGTTTCCCGAGGCCCGAGATCAGTGGTCTGTTCAGAAAACGCCGCCAGCTCCGTGTCTTAGCGTCATAGGCATTGTAGATCTCAACACCGTTGCCGCTGGCACCGTCTCGGTAGTGGAAGAGCAGCTTCCCGTTCGGCGCCCGCATGAATTTGGGGTAAGTGCAGCGCCGCTCGTCTTTGCCAACCATGGCGACCACCTGCTTCATGGTGGTGATGTCCGCTGGTTTCTGCGAACGAAAATAGACGAGTGGATCTACGTGCATGTTGCCGGAAAGGTGGATGCAGCCTTCCTCATCGACAGCCATGGTGATGTAGTTGTGCGAATCCCATCCCTGAATGGTGCTGCCCTTTCCTCTTCGGTAGGTCTCTGACGAGGATGGAAGGATCGCTTTGGTGAATTCTTTTTCCGACAGCTTGCGCATGCCCACGACCATACGGCGGCCGGCGTTGTAGTAGGCTACGTACTGTCTGTCGCCATGGGTGAGCAGGCAGAATCCCACGCGTACGGCAGACCATGTTCTGTCTATAACGATCTTCTCCAAGACTTCAGTTCCTTGCTTCCGCTGTGTTGATCCCTTTCTGCTCCCCTCTCCTGTTTCCGATACACCGTGTGCGCAGAGGATCAAGGCGGCCAGGGCTGAGGCCGTCACATTGCGGAATCGATTGCTGGTCATCTGTTCCTTGTGTCAGGTGTTGCGCGCCTCGCGTGGGCTGGAGTGAATCGAGCTTTCAGCGACTGCGTTTGGTCGGCACTGTAGCAACCGAGCCGGACGTTGTCCCACTGGTCTAATGCCGCGAAGTTAAGCCGCTGAGCCTCTGACCTCTTAATCGTTATCATGCGGCAGCCGTTGGCCGCAACCGAGGGATTCTTACCACAGATAGCAAGGCCATCCCACGGATTAAAACCGCTTTAGTCCGTGGGATGGCTTTGCTATTCGTGGTGCTTATCCGACTGAGGGTACACGCACATGACGGAAAAGTTCAGCAGTAAATCTCTAATCCTTCACTTAATCGAAAGTGCCGTAGGCGGGCTCTGTCGCTTATCACGTTCACCTGGATACGCGTGTCATGCTTCATGGAACTCAGTTCTGGTGGAAGACTGATATATCATCATAGCTCAACTCGATAGGCTCAATATCACGGTACTTTCCCGGGCGCGCCGGGGTCTCGCCAGGCCTGATCAGCTACTCCGCACAAGATTCGCGTATCGGGTGTGTCATAACAGGCCACGATGCAGGGGGATCCAGATTCACCCGGTTATAAGAATCGAGTCAGGCTATTCCCTTTAGTCTTGCCTTTAATCCTTACTTTTCTGCATCCGCCCTTAAATCTATGGTTCTTGTCCAGCACTGATCAAGCTTCACGACAACGTCCTGACCCTTCGGCCCCAGGTCAGTCTTGACGGTCTTACTGACGCCATCGACTACAACATTGACCTGATAATCGCCATGAGATTCCCGGACATAGGCCCTTCCTCCTTTGCAGTTCCAAAGAACCGGGGTCTGAGAGGGTTATTCATTCTTGCATGGGGCCTGTGGATGTTGGAGCTGGGTGCGGATGTAGGGGATAGGGTAACCCAGCGGACGGCCTTTTCATCTTCTCTATTCCATCCTATTTCCTGGGCGCCCTGTAAACTTTGATCTCGCAGAGGCGACCGAGGTCGTTGATCGTCCGATCGGCGCTTGACGGTGGCATCCAGATGAAACAACAATGTTAGAAACAGAGTTGTTTCAGGCGTAGCCTGGTGTGAGACAGAAACCCGCGACGACGAAATGAAGACTCCAACTCTGGTAGCGTTGGCTACAATCTCCATCGGCCGGATACATCCCCTTTGCAGCGAGCCAGCTCCGATGACGACCGATGTGAGCTTTGTGGCGAAGTGTGACCGCACGGAACAAAAGTACGTGTTAGTCCTCCCGGCATCATTCAAGCCGGAGGAGGCGCATGATGTTCTCATTGCGCTGCATGGGCACGGATCGGATCGCTGGCAGTTTGTTAAGCAGGATCGCGATGAATGCCGGGCAGCCAGAGACGTGGCAGCCAGGCACAGGATGATCTTTGTTTCACCGGACTACCGGGCCAAGACTTCATGGATGGGTCCAAAGGCTGAGGCGGACGTAGTTCAGATCATCGAGGATCTCAAGAAAAAGTACCGCATATCGCGAGTAATCTTATGCGGCGCATCCATGGGCGGTGCTTCGAGTCTTGCGTTCGCCGTCCTGCACCCGAAGCTGATTGATGGCGTCGCCTCGATGAACGGCACGGCAAACTTCCTGGAGTATGAAAACTTTCAGGCAGCGATCTCGGAATCGTTCGGAGGTACCAAGGAGCAACTGCCTCTCGAATACAAGAAGCGCAGCGCCGAGTATTGGCCGGAGAAGCTGACCATGCCGGTCGGGCTGGCGGTTTCAGGTAAAGACAAGAGTGTACCACCCCAGAGCGTGCTGCGACTGGCGAAGGTGCTGGCGTCCATCAGCCATCCCAGAGTGAAGCTCATTTACCGGCCGGAAATGGGACACTCCACATCGTACGAGGACGCGGTAGCTATTCTGGAGTTCACTATCCGGAGCGCAGATGCGAATGCGGAAGGGCCCGCTGACAGGAATCCCTAGTGCTTGAGTCTGGAAGAATCTTCAACAATTCAGCGCTGTCTGTGTAGCTGCGGTGTCTCGCCGCAGTCTGCACTTCTAGTTTTGGATGTTCTCGAAGATGCGGCGGTAGAAATTTGCCCGACTGTCGAAACCGATGGCGGGCATGCACATGTTCCCTAAGCAGTGCAGAAAGACAAAACCAACCAAGTTAACGGGGCCGCCAAGCCACCCCTTTGCCGTTGAATGCCCGGCCGGCTGGTCGGGATTGCGATCCCGGCCTACGATACAGATGGATTTCCTGCTCCCTGCCAGTCTGGCGCCGCTTTATTCTCCCTTGGGCGCTCAGGCTCCCAGCCGGCGCCAACGCTGCGCGTCGGACGAAGAAGCCGGCAAGGGTGCCGGCGCCCAGGAAAACCCACGAGCGCCCAGGAAAAACTACGGAGAGTCATGGTCTTCTGGAACCCTGTCACCTGTTAAACTCTGGTTTCTGCAACCAGGAGAGAAGATGATTAGAGCCCTGTTCTCACTTTCGCTGCTGTCTCTGATCGCGGCCTCGCTGCTTGCAGAGGAGATGGACGAAGCAGATTTCTACAAAGGCAACTATGCGCCGGATGCCGACTACGTCCTCGGCGGCGGGCTGATCAAAGATTTGCCAAAGCCGATCAAGGTGCAGGTGCATTACGAGGCGCCGGGCTTTGACGGAACGAGATTCAGCAAAGTCCCTGCCCCGGGAGTCCACCCGCGCGTCATCCTCAGTCCGTCGGACATCGATCGTTTCAGGCAGGTGCATGCCATGGGCGACAAAGCCCCGCGCATCTTCCGCATGCAGATGGAACAGATGCGGCGCGATGCCGAAAGCTGGAAGATTCCCCCGAACCACAATTACGGTGGCAGCCCGTGGGGCGAAGACAGCAAGATCGCCGGCTGGGGTCTGTGCGCGCTGATTACCGAAAATCAGGTGCTCGGGCGTAAGGCCGCGGAGGCCACGGTCAGGCATGCGCTCTACGTCGAGCCCTGGGCGGATTTGGTCAACAGTCTGCCTGAGACCAGGCCTGTCAAGAATGTGGCTTACGACTTCATTCGCATGGGCCTGAAGTTCGGAGCGGTCGATTACAGGACCGCCTACTACCAGGGCGGCAAGGAGCGAGTGGAGTCTCTTTTCAAGAAGCACGGCGTGACCCTTGGCGCCAATACGGAGGCTCCCGGGTGTCTGACCCTCGGCTGGGAGTACGACTATGCGTATCCGTTCATGACCGATGGGGAGCGCGCCACCGTGCGTCGCGTTATCTCCAAGATCACGTACGGCAAGTTCACTACCGGCATGGCGATCCCTGGACAGATGTACATCAACAATCACATGTCCGGATCGGCGAACCAGATCTGCCTGGCCCTGGCCATCGAAGGCGAGGAAGGCTATGACCCGCGCATCGCCAAAATGGCCGAATGGAGTCTGACCAACAAGCTCAGCTACGACCTCTCTTCGGACGGTATCACCTACGAAAACACCAAGGGCTTCATCCCCATGCTGCCCGTCCTGGCCATCGCCCGCCGCCAGGGCGCCAACCATCCGAAGAACCTACTTAAGCACAGCCACCTCCTCGCCCGCGCCAATTCCAATCTGCAGAACGCCCGCAAGGTCTACTATCGCTACGACGGCGCCTGGCGCCGGCGACCGGACTCAAAGAGAATGGACGAAATCGTCACCGGACTCGACGAAGAGCGTTACTGGCGCGCATCGGGCGGCAGCGGCTCCGGCGGGCATCTTGAGTTTTGGAGCGTCCTCAAGCACTTCTACCCGGACAACGAGATGGTCGACTTTGTCTGGAACTGCAAGCTGCCCGGCAGCCTCAGTTACTACGAGGGCAAGCCGCACGAAAACTGGCACGGCAAGATTCATCACTGGTGGTTCATTCTCAAGGCCATCAACCTGCTGACCGCGACCCATGAGACCGACTACAACAAGCAAGACCGGCTGGCCCAGTTTGCGGACGTGCAGAAGTTCTGGTTCGACACCGAGCGTGGCATGATGGCGGCCCGCAACGGCTGGGGCGCGGACTCGATGCTGGTGCACATGGAGAACCGCACCGACCAGTACTACATGGGCCACGAGTCGCCGCAGCATGGCGACTTTCAGGTCTGGGCCGATGGCATCCCGTGGGTCAACAACGGAGGCGCTTACCTCGATACCAGTTTCCGCAACATGGTGCTTGTCGATGGATTGGCGGGCGTGTACGCGCCGGTTTCCGGCGACTGGATGACGGCGACCAATACGCCCGAAGCGGCCACGTCCGTCGCGGAAATGACCACAGCCTACCAATGGCGAAAGAGCATGAACGGATTGCGCCATCTCGACCATCCCGGCCTGGAGCAGATGCCGTCGCAGATGGGGCGCTTCGCGAATGACGCCTACAAGCTCAACCGCTTCACCGAGCTGCCCTATCTGCCCAGGATTCGAGAGCACTACGATGGCTTTGCTCACCTCGATTACGGCCCCTGGCACGGAGAGACCCGCGGCCCGGAGCGTTACATCAAGTGGAACGATCCCATGGATCATGTGTTCCGCACTATCCACCTGGCCCGCGGCAGCAAGCCTTACCTGCTCGTAATGGATGACCTGCGCAAAGCCGATGACGAGCCTCACCAGTTCGACTGGCGCATGATGATCACCGGGGACGCGGTCGTTTACAGTTCCAATCCCGCGACCCAGGGACGGCATCTTGAAATGAACACCGACGGCGTCATCGGTACTGACCTGTTGTTCAGCATGGCCGACGACAAACTCCGCCGGCGGCGCGGCAATGCCTGGGGGCTGATGTATGTGGAGATGAAACCGAACCCGCAGAAGGGCGATCCCATGCTGCTGGTGCGCGTGCTGTGGCGCAACACCAGATTCCCGTATCCCGTCCCCAACGTGCAGCGTTCGTTCAGTTGGAACATGGTGTCCGTGCCCGCGTTCGGCAAGAGCCCGGAATACCGCGTGATGATTTTTCCGCACCGCTTCGGCGACAAGCTGCCCGTGACCGAATGGTCGGATGACCGCACCCGGTTGACCGTGAAGGTCGGCGGCAACATCGACGTTTACGATTTCGACCAGACCGATCGTGAACGCACCGTCTTCCGCATGACCCGCAACGGCAAACCGGTGACGGATTCCGCCGCCCGTCCGCCCAGACCGCAACTGGTGGAACGCTCTTCCTTCACCATCGATCAGAATCGACCTGTCTGGCGTGCGCCACGTGTGATCAGCGGCCACGTTCAGGTTCGGTTCGTCGCTGGCAAGCCCGGTTCGCAAATCCACTACACCTTCGACGGCAGTGAACCCGGCCCGAACTCGCCGGCCTACGCCAGGCCGTTCACCATCGACCGCCGTTGCACACTCAGAGCCCGCACCTGGCAGCCCGACTGGCGCTGCGGCAAGAACAACTGGAGCGAAACAGTCTCCTTTGAATTTGAGAAGCAGAATCCCCGGCCGCCTGTCACCGTTGCGGACAATGCGAACGGCCTCCTCGTTAAAGGTTACGAAATCAAAACCACGCTCTTCGATAAAAAGGGTTTCTTCCAGGGAAGCAAAAACTCACTACCGGACGTGCGACGCTTTCAGCCGCTGGTGACCACGGCAACACCTGGGTTCGACATTCCGGTCATGCAAAGCCGCGAGCCCCGCAAACGCATGATGAAGGCCTTCTATCAGTTTCAGGGCTACTTCGACGCGCCGGAGACCGGCGTTTACTCATTCGAGGTGGAATCCTGCGGCCCCGTTGATCTGAACATGGCCGGGCAGTCCATCATCCTCGTGAATCAGCAGTACGGTCTCTCGTACAAGAAGCGCTATGGCGAACTGGCGTTGGCGAAAGGCAAGCACAAACTCAGTCTCGTGGTCTGCGACCCGGTCTTTTGGAAAGGCGACATGGAAGCGCCTTACGAGATCAACGTCGGCGTCATGGCCCCGGGCAGCGACGCCTATACGCCGATCGCCCCAGCGCAGTTCAGCCGCGATGCCGACGGCATAAAGATGGCGACTGCGCTGCAGAAAGAGCGGAGACTACACCCCGCCGTTCAAGTAGAGGTCGTGCCCGGTCTCATCCAGCTCAAGTATGACCGACTCGACTTCTTGATGACCGATGTGGCCGTGAATCCAAACGACAAATCGGAAGCGAAATTCATCCCCGTCGACGGCATCCCGTCGGCTTACTTCGACGTAAAGAAAGCCAAGCCCTATTCCACCGCCATGGTCGATCGCATGGCCGGCAACAACTCGCCCCGCAAACTGGTCGAGTATCGCGGCTTTATCCGCATTGCCAGAGACGGGCTCTACGAGTTCAAACTCAAGCAGGGGCGGGAGAGCGCGGCCCGGCTTCTGATTGATGGCGAGGTCGTCGTACGACAGCAGGTGGATGCGCCAAAGACAGACGGGCGGATTCGGTTGGCCGCTGGACTGCATACGTTCAACCTGCAGCTTGCCATGGGCAGGGCGTTGGTCGCCATGAAGCACGCGGACGATGACGCGTTTCAGAACGTTGGCCCAGGCGCGCTGGCTCGTGCGGCCGCATACCAACTTCCCGAGCCTGTAGGGAGCATAGCCGGCGGCATCCCCACCGCCGGCCTGATCGGTCTGGTCAACGGTGAGACCATCGACGGGGAGACCACGCCGGTGCTGCATGGCGCCGGCGCCGCGGCCATCGTCGAAGGCGTCGAGCTGATTCCAGATGGCATCAAGGGCAAGGCCCTCGGCCTCTACGGCAAGGTCGCCGGCATCCAGATGCGCGGGCTCAAGCAGCGCGAAGACGAGTTCACCATCGCCACCTGGGTCAAGTTTAAGGATCACCCCGAAGACATCATGATCTGGGGCCAGGCCTACGGCTCGCTCAGCTTCCGTCTGCGCGGCAACCGCCTGATCTGCGATTGGTCGCGTGGTGTCGGCCACGCCGAATGGCACGCGCCCAAGGAGGCGGTGGCCGCCGGCACGTGGTTCCATGTCGCCGCCACCTACGGCAAGGAGAATACCCTCTACTTCAACGGCAAACAGGTGGCCACGGCACACGCACTCCACTTCGCCAGCCGCCGCAGCAACGGGTTCTTCGCCGACCACCAGGCGGTGAGTTGCAGCAACAAGCCCACCGCGATCGATGAATTCCGCATCTACGACCGGTCGCTGAACCTCAAGGAAATCAAGGCAATCTATGAGGCTGAGAAATGACCGTTGCCATCACCTTTCTTACCGCCATCGCCGCGGCGGCCGAGCCCCATTACCTCGACCGATATAAGCCGGTCGCTGTCTGGACGCTCGATCCGTCACCCACCGCTGAAAACCTGTCTGACACTTCCGGCAAACTAAAGGCGAAAGTCCACGGTGATAGAAAGAAAGGGCTGCCAAAACTAGTTGACGGGGCACGTGACTTTCTCGGTAAGGCATGGGATTTCAATGGTGTTTCGACTTCATTCAGAAGCGAAGCGACCGGGCGAATGCAGACCCTTGGCGACATGGAAAACACCAAGGGCATATCGGTTTCCCTCTGGATGAAAGCGCCAATTGAGCGCTTACAGAATCACTACCGCGTGTTCGGACATCCAGCGGTCGAAGCGACGATGGGGCAAGTATCTTTACCGCTACAACCCGGTGCAGCGCGCCTTCCGTACCGCTGCTTTGGTAAAGAGCAAAAATCCTTACGCACTCATCGTGGACGATTACCAGAAGGATGACGCACCCCATCAATACGATTGGATCGGCAATCTTGAGGTGGGAACGGTCGAGGTGGTATCGCGATCGGGTCGAGACCTGATCCTCAAAAAGAAAGGCAAAGACGACATTGGCAACCACCTGCTGGTACGGGTGATCCAGGCTGATGGTCTCAGTGGTGCACCAGAACTCGTCAATACGGTCATTGGTGCCATCCCCGGGAATCCAAACACCGGCAAGAAGGTTACACAAGTACGCATCTCCGCCAGGGATGTGGTGGCTCCTAACTTTAAGGTCCTTCTGTATCCCTTCGCCGAAGGTGGAGCGCTCCCTCGGACGGACCTGAGCCGGGACGGGCTTGAAGTGAGTTGGCCAGGGCAGAAGGACACGTTCCGCTTTGAGATGGGTACCGATGGCCGGACGCGGATTGAGTTGAAAGAATAGGGACGCTGGCCCTGCTTTAATGAACGAGAGGTTGCCATGAGAGCATTGCGCTGTGCGCTTGCCGGCATGATTTGCTTTGGCTGGATAGCCACGGGCCAAGCCGCCGAATGGCAGTTCGCGGTCGATACCGGTGTCAAGAAGATTGGCAAGGCCTTCCTCTGGATTCCGCCGGACTGCGAATACGTGCGCGGATTGATCGTCGGACAGCAGGTGATCCTGGAGAAAGTCGCCCTTCAAGACCCGCGAGTGCGTGCCGCTGCGGCCCGTGGGGGCCTGGCCATCCTGTTCATCGTGCCGGGCGCCATTGCTTACGACGATTTCGGCCCCGATGGGAAAGGCGAAGCGGCCTACACCGACATCGTCAGCAGGCTGGCCGAGGCATCGGGCTATGCAGAACTTGCCTTGGCCCCCTTTCTCACCATCGGTCACAGCGGCGGTGCGATTCCCGCCTGGCGCATGGGCTACTGGAAGCCTGAGCGCTGCTTCGGGGTCATCGGTCTCCATGCCGCGCCCATAGGCCCGCCGAAGCACGATCAGAAAGCGCAGCTCAAGGGCGTACCGGTGCTCGTCATCACCGGCCAGTACGAGACCTGGAATCCGAAGCAATCCGCCGAACACCACTGGCGCTGGTGTAGAGGCGACATCCTGGCCATGCGCGCACGCTGGGACAGAGCGCTAATGAGCGTGCTCGTGCAGCCCGGCGCCGGCCATTTCAATTGGGACGACGAACTGGCGCGATACGTCTCAATGTTCATCGAGACCGCAGCAGAACGCCGCATCCCCAAGGCCGCCACTCTCGCGGGTGAGTATCCGAAACTGAAAGACATTCCTTTGGACTCGGGCTGGCTGACGGACAACACGCTGATCACCCCTGCGCGTTATCCGGTGGCAGCCTACAAGGACTACACCGGCGACCCCACCATGGCATTCTGGCACCTGGACGAGGAACTGGCCAAAGCAAACGAAGCCTATGGCACAAGCCACCACGGCAAGGAGCTCCAGCTTGTCACGTTTCTGGACAACGGCAAACCAATGAATCCCGCCTGGATGCAGAGCCAGAAACTCACGCCTATCGAAGACGGCATGACCGCAAGAGTGAAGGCCGACTTCGTCAGAGATGCTCCACCGCAGTTTCGACATCCACAGCCGCTCGGCCACGCAGAGGGCCCGATCCAGCTTCGACTGTTCGGCGGTTGGAGTGGCGGCGGCGAGCAGCTTGGCCCCGACACGTTTCGCATCCGGTTCGACCGTTTCGGTTTCGCACGAAGGCGGCCCGGCAGCCTGATGGTCATGGCGTTCCATCCCGGAGACACGAAGTTCGCGTACACAGAGCAACCGTGCAGCATCGATTTCCCGGAGAGGAACGGGAAGGGAAAGCCGCAGCAAATTTCCTTCGCGCCAATCCCGAACCAGAAGGTCGGCACTGCCGAGGTGAAGCTCAACGCCACCAGCGATTCGGGCCTGCCGGTAGAATTCTGCGTCATCGCAGGGCCCGCGGAGCTCAAAGGCAATACCCTCTCGCTGACCAGGATCCCACCCCGCGCCAGGTATCCGGTGAAAGTATCACTAATCGCATATCAATGGGGCCGCTCGATAGAGCCTTTGGTTCAATCCGCGGAACCAATTGAACGAAGCTTCCTGATCGCTGAATAGCCCAGTATTTCCCCAGCCATGCGAGCGGCCCGAATCAAAGGAATGGAGACGGAGTAATCATGACCCCGCGTATCGCCGAACCAACCCCAGCACAAGTCGCCTGGCATGACCTGGAGCTGGGGATTTTCATCCACTGGAGCCCAGGAACGTATGAGAATACGCCCGGCGGCCACGACACTCCCAAGACGCCGTCGTCGGTCATCAACCCGAACCTGCTCGATACAGAGCAATGGGTCGACGTGACCAAGGCGATGGGCGCGAAGTTCATCGTTCTTGTGGCCAAACACGTCGGCGGGTTCTGTATCTGGCAGACGCAGACGACTCGATTACGGTATCCGCAACACGCCCTGGCGCGGCGGCAAGGGAGACATCGTCAAGGACTTTTCCGATTCCTGACGACGGAGTAGGATCTCGGCCGATGGAGTCAGTCTGAAAGCTGTGTACACCAATGCGAGCTTCAAGGTGGTCGCGCAATGAATCCAGCAATCCGCCCGATGAGAAGAACTCAGCCTGCGCCCTTGGAGGCGCTTCGACTGGTCGGAGTTCTGGGTTGTCTGCCTGGGCTCGCGGACGCCCTGCCGGCCTCTTCGCCACCTGAGTGCCGGAGGCACCGTCCGAGCATCCGGCCGGTATGCGTCCTGGCCATGTTGCTAACGCTTCCCGCGTGCAACAGGGCCACCCCGCGGCGTGACAGTGTGGAGAGCCCACCCGAAACTTTGGTCCGTCGGCCGGCGGTTGTCGATTTGGCGCCGGCCGGTTACTGGCCCGCGGATGAAGGGGAAGGCGAGATTCTGCACGACCGATCGGGCAACGAGAATCATGGCAAGGTACTCCATACGTCCTGGGTGGATGGGTCGCTCGACTTCACGAATGGCTTCCAGTGGGCTGAGGTACCGGGGCATGAGAAGTACCTGGGAAAATCGATCTCGATAGGCGGGTGGCTGTTCAGCCGCCGGTCGGGCTACCGGCGGAACGGGATGCTCTTCATGGGCCTCGCGAATCCCATCCGCCTCTGGATCGAGCCGTCGATCTTTCTGCGCGTCCGGGCAGAAGATGAGATCGAGGTCGTCAGCAATGGCAAAGCTGATGCACTCGGCTCCATGTCACAGAAGGACACCCTCGCGGTCAACGAATGGCAGCACGTGCTCTACACTTACGAAGCGGGCACGGGCAAGCTCTACTTGAACGGGCAATTGGTCCGCACCAAGAGCAATGTCTCCTTCGAGTGCCGGAAGCAGCCACTCCTGATCGGGAGTGATGCCGATTGGTGGATGCTCCATCCGCCGGGCTCGAATTCGCTGGATGGATCGGTGCGCGAGTTGGTGCTGTTCGACCGCGCTCTTTCAGCCAAAGAGGTGACACATCTTGCGGAGGCGACCCGCCCGCAACAGAAGCCGCGGGTTCGGGCCGCCGACGCGATCGCCATCGACGGCCGGGAAGTTCCTCCGGACGCGCTGAGGGAGCTCACGCCAGAAGATCGTGTCCGCGCCTTGCGGCAGCTCTCCAGGCGAGACGCGGCAGCGCTTGGCCGGATGCCCGATGCGTTGGTGCCCGCCTTGAAGGAAGCACTGAAGCCCTGGCGGACGCGCCGGATCGCGACCCGCCTGCTGTTGAGGCTGGGACGCGAGGACGCGCAGGCAGTGCTTCGAGAGGCGAAGCCGCGTTGGACCGAGAGCATTCAGAGCCGAGACGCGTCCCGACAGGACCGGGCGGCTTCTGCCTTGGCTCTGGCCGAGATGAAGGTCGCAGCCAAAGACGCCGTGCCCGCGCTGGCTGCGACTCTGGAATACCTCCTCGTACAAGACGGCGTCCGCCTGCCGCGCGTCGAGGACCTCTTGCGCAATGCCCTGATCCGTGCGCTCCTCGACATCGACCCGAAAGACGAACGCGCGCGGGTCACACTCGGCAAGGCTCTGGCCAAGCCTATCTTTGAATCGCTCGATCTGGCCAGGCCTTATTTGGCGAAGGTGCGTCCACTGGTGGAGGATGGCCGTTACCTGGACGCGCTGGACGCGTATGTGGCCGCGAAGCCCAGGAGGCATGGTGATCGCTTCTTCTCGCAGGGGGATCCGCATCGGGATGGACGCGGGAATATTCATGACCGCTCGTACACCGCGGTCGCCGAGCACGACGGCTTCACCTACACCCTCGGCGCGGGTAAGTCCTACATGGGAGTGGAGCCGATCGCCCGGGAGGACTTCGATAAGGCCGTGAAAACGTTGTCCGCCAAGTACCCGGACGCCGAGACCTGGCGAAAGCCCGACGCGCCGCATCTCTACCGGGTGAAGATCATCAGAAGCGACGCGGACGGCAACGAGCAGACCGCGTACCTGGAAGGCGAGAACTTCATCTTCGAAGGGAGCGATGCGAAAGTGCGAGCCTGGTCGGTCGCCGTCGACGAGAACGGGTATCTCCATGTTGTCGGTGGCCAGCACAACGCCCCCAATCCTGGCCTCTACATTCCCGGGAGCTGGGAGAAGATCGGGCTGTCGAGGGACCGAGATAGCGACCGCTTCCCCAACCAGCTCTACTGGGTTTCGACCAAGCCTGGCGACATCGAGTCGTTCGAGTTCGTGGGGCAGCGGAGCAACCCGCGCCAGATTCCGTCGCCCGGCTATCTGAATTACATGAACTTCGTGCAAGACAATCAGCGCGAGCTGTATCTCTACGGCAGGATCAATGTGTCCGGTTGGCAGAGCTGGGGCCTCTACCGATACGACGCCGAGGCCCGCCGCTGGTCCGCGTTGGGTGGCGATGCGTGCAACGTAGTCGCTTCCGCCAGAAAGAACGATCCCAACTGGACGAACTACCTGATCCGCCAAATCCGGGGCAGCGTCCCGTCTGAACCGGGCAACAAGTCCATGGTCTGGGCCTGGCAGCCGCATTTCTACAACTACTGCCGCTCCACCTGGGGCGTGAAGTTCGATCACGCCAACCGCCTGCATTTCCGCGTGCCGATCCGTGGGCTCGGCGCCAACGCTCGCATCATCGACTCCAACGTCTACGCCTTCTCGGACGACGGCGGCGCAACATTCCACCGTGCAGACGGATCGAAGGTAGAACTGCCCCTGACTGTCAACCCGGCGCCCGAGCACAACGCGGACGTAACAAACCATTCGACCGAAGAATACTGGAAGCTCTGGATGTCCTTGCTCAGACAGTGAAATCTCGTATGGCAAGACAGATCGGCAAGCGCGCTGCCACTTTCTACGAAATAAGGGACGACTTCACTCCAGACGCAAGTATCGCCACAGAAGACAGAGGGGAAAATTAATCGACGTTCGGACGTTTACTTTCCCCCTGTCAGCAGCTCGGCCATTGCCCGGCCCATGGCTTCGCCGATGTTCATGTAGGTCTCGGCATTTCCGCCGTAGTGGCCGTTGGAGGCGCCGCCTTTGGAGAGCGGGTTGGAGTAAACGGTGGCGACGCTGCCTTTGAACTCAGGGTACTTGCCGTTCTTGCCGTCGACGGCGAACTGGGCCTCGAGGATCAGCCCTTCGTTACCTTTGGCGCCTTTCTTGGTTTGACCTAGCGTGGCACATACGAACTTGGCGTTTGGGGCATCGAAGTCCTTGCGCAACTGCTTGATCAGATGCACGAGGTTCTGCTCGTAGCGGCTGGCGTGTCCGGCGTTGTACCTATCCTTGTCGCCCTGCCAGAAAAAGAAGCCTGCAACCTCGTACTTCGTCGCTTCGGGGTAATACTTGCCAAGCTCGGACAGCACCTTCTTTGCCCGGGCGATATCGCCGTCGTACTGCAGGCCGGCATACCAGCCGATCTTCTTCGGTTCGGTGCCTTTCTCCCAGCGCAGAGGCGATTCCTTGTAACCGGCGTAGTGCCAGACCTTGCCCTTTTCTTCAAATTCAAATGAAGGGCTATTCGGTGGCAGCAGGTCCCATCCAAGGCTGCGGTTTCCGATGCAACTCTTGAGGATGAGCACCGGCGCGTCGGTGACATGCCCCACATAATGCCCGATTCCGATTTCCGGCCCGACGGCCCTGCCCTTGATGGTCATCCACTCGTTGTTGAAGAGCCTCATTTTACCGGGGCCGCCGCTCCCCATGACTCGCACGCTGCGGACGTCCTTGCGCACGGTCCAATTGCCGGCGTCGTCGATCAGGTAGGGGTACAGCTTCTTTTCCTTCACCGCGTGCGTCAGGGAGCCCTCCGCTTTTCCCTTCTTCGGGTTGATCTTGCCGAAGCCAAGCATGTTGGACTGGCCAAGAAGGATGTACACCTGCACCGGCTTGCTCATGTCCGCGGCCTTGTCGTCGGGGTCGGGAAGCGTCTCTGGGACTTCGGCGAAAGTGGCTGGCATCGCCAGCGCCATCCCCAGCAGTGCCATCGCAAATGAGTTCATGAATGGTTGAGTTTTCAGCATGAGTGTCCTTTCGTGTGCGTGGAAATTGTCAATTGTCCTGGTCTTTCTTCAGTCCCGCCTCCTTGGCCTCTTCAAAGGTCATGAGCTTGCGGGGGGCCTCGTCCTCTTCGATGGCTTTGACCATGGCCTTCCATGCTCCTCCGAAGCGGCCCTGTTCGATGGTCTTCAGTCTTGGATCGGCCTTGAGCTTTTCTAGTGCTGGTTTCGCATTGCCACCGTATTTGGGCAAGGTGCTCATGATCATGCGGAGCTTGAACGCCCACTTGCCGCTTTCGATTTTGAGGGTGTCGAGCACGGGTTGAATCCCTTCTTCGATATTGAGATTGGCAAGCACGGTGACTCCCGCGCCGATGGGGCCGCCGGGGCTGTGATAGGAGTGATAGGTGCTGTCCTGATCCTTGACCAGGTGCATCAACTTGTCCCCAACCAGATGAAAATCTTCCAGCGGCATCTCGGCGAGCATGCGGGCGCCGTCGGCGCGGACGTGCTGGCGCTTGTTTTCGATAAGCTTTATGGCGGCTTTGTAGAACAATTCTTTGTCCTTAACGAGACCCGCTTTGAAGGGCTCTTTGCACAACCGGTTGATGCTGCCGCCGACTGACCAGTCCACATCGCCGAAGATGTCATCCGGTCTATCTTCCACCACGAGCTTGACCATATCCTTGTAGTACTTGTAGGCCGGTTCGCCGAGCCAGCACAGGGCGCCGGCCGCGGCGGCCCTCACCTCGGGATGTTCCTTCGAGTCGCGCAGGATGGCGCCGAGGTCGTCGAGTCGGGGCATGGCCGTCTCCTGGGGACAGCCATAGCCGAAGTAACCGATGGCGCTCTGCTTTTCGATCTTCGTGCCTTCCTTCATCATCTTCACGAGCCGGGGGATGAAGTCGCCCTCCTTCTCGCGGAGCGTCCAGACGGCACGGCGAGTCACGTGGGGAATGGGATGGCCGAACATGGCGATCAGTTCGTCCGCAGTCTTGCTCTTGTAGTCGATCTGGCTGAGCCCGATCGTTTCGCTGACCTCTTTGCCCTTCAGCCAGATGGACTCGTCCGCGTTCTTCCCTGTGATGTAGA
>Ga0187827_10004269_pt1 | contig 17699 bp, 14 predicted proteins | sample ETNtaG_39_FD_167969 | JGI IMG/M metagenome (GOLD analysis project Ga0187827, IMG submission 167969) | Marine microbial and viral communities from oxygen minimum zone, Eastern Pacific Ocean - ETNP2014_SV_150_PacBio MetaG (Illumina Assembly) | ecosystem: Environmental > Aquatic > Marine > Hypoxic... | reverse complement strand
CAAGTATCTCCTGGAAGAGCTGTTCGGTACCCCTGTGAGGACCGAGCTGGCTTCTGAATTTAACTATCATGGTTACAATATAGCTGTCGATCGGGCTATCGTCATTACCCAGTCCGGAGAGACGGCCGATGTGCTTAAGGCCATGAAAAGGCTGACAGGAGCGGGATGCCCGGTAACCGCTATTACCAATGTGATGGGTAGTACCGCCAGCCGGATGGCCCAGCGGGTGGTCTATACCCGGGCCGGTCCCGAGATAAGCGTGGCGGCAACCAAGAGTTTTATCGCCCAGTTAATGGCCCTGTACTGGCTGGCATTACTATATTCAAAAATTGACATCAGTCAGCGGGATAATCTCGTTACGAAGATGAGGCAGTTACCCGGTAAAGTCCAGCAGGTACTGGATAATGATGCCGTAATTTTGAAATGTGCCGGGCAGTTGGCCGGTTATGACCATACCTTCTTCGTCGGTCGAGGGATAAACTTCCCGGTAGCCATGGAAGGGGCTCTTAAACTTAAGGAGATTTCCTATATTCATGCCGAGGGCTATGCTGCGGGAGAGCTGAAGCACGGTACCTTTGCTCTACTGGGCCGTGAGGCGCCGGTGGTGGCGGTCGTGGCCCAAGACGACACCTATGAAGCCATGCTGACCGGTATCAAGGAAATCAAAGCCAGGCATTCTCCTGTAATTGCCCTGGTGGCTGAGGGTGATGAGACGGTCGGCGAGTTAGCCGATACCGTCATTACCGTGCCCCAGACTGATGCTATATTTTCTCCAGTGGTGAATACCGTAGCCCTGCAGCTCCTGGCATACTACACAGCGAAACAGCGGGGCTGCCCTATAGACTTTCCGCGGAACCTGGCTAAAAGTGTCACCGTGGATTAGGTGCCGTCTGTCTCTTCTTTTCAGGCAAATGGTCGAAAGGGGTGAACACGCCCTTTAGAAGCCATCCAACTCATCCATAAGCTCCCGGTAGCCACTTTGCATCTTGCTGGGAATGTCAACAGACTTCACTTCCAAATCCGGCCACTTCCCGAGGGTGTCTGGCTCTTTAGTCTCTTCCCTGAAATGGTTTAACTTTAGCCGCCGCTTCACGCGCCTTCTCAAGAGTTGTTTGAGCTCCTTGTATGATAAATGTATCCGCATCACTCACCGTAACCATTCTGAAACCCCGGTCTAAGGCCCAGTAAACGTTACCGGGACTATTGCTTAGATTGGTATGCAGACCGGCTACCTTACCCCTCTTATTGGCTGCTTTTATCACCTTGTCGAAGGCTTCCAGATACCGGGGCTCGTGCCACTTTGGCGGTTGACCAAACCCCATGCTTAAAGACAGGTCGTCATAGCCCATGAATCCCACATCTATACCTTCTACCGATAGTATCTCATCTATATTCCTGATGGCGGCCTCAGTCTCTATCAAAACAATGGTTAGGGTTTCATCATTTGCCGTCTCCAAGTAGTCCGGGTCGAACATGGCCGCTCTCCTTGGACCGAAGCCTCTGATACCGGCGGGGGGATACTTACAGGCCCTGACGGCGTTTTTTGCCTCTTCCTTTGAGCTGACCATTGGGACAATGATACCGTGAGCGCCTATATCCAGAATTCGCTTGATAAGAGCATGGTCGTTCCACTGTGGTCTGACAACAGGCGTGCAGTTGGCTCCCTTCATAGACTGCATCATCTGTTGTAAGGTTTCCAGACCCATGGCGCCGTGTTCCGCATCGAGAAATAGCCAGTCATAACCGACTTGTGATAGCCATTCGGTGACATCCGGGTGCCCGAGGGAGACGATTGTCCCGATAGTTATTTCTCCTTTCTTTACTTTCTCTTTAAGTAGGTTCTTCATTATGGTTATCTCCTTTAGTTCGGAGTGTAGTCCACACCTGGGTAATTGTCAAAAACATAATATCTGAAGAATTGACAAATCTGCCATTATTATCCGGCTGAACGAGCTTCCCGGAAATGCGGTAATCGGCACTTTTTACCGGTCAAACATACGTGCCTATCAGGCCCAGCGCATACTTGACAGCGCCGGCTATAAAAGCATCGTCTTTATAGGCGATAGTCTCGCTGGCGGGCCCTACGCAGTGCACGGCACCCCTAGTCGGAGGGCTCGGCTATCGGTCGCCAAATATGGTATAATCTGTCCTAGGGAAATGGCGATTAAAACGGTAGCCACCAATCGTAAAGCTTACCATAACTACCACATTGGGGAAAACGTGGAAGCCGGCTTGGCCCTGACTGGCACGGAGATAAAATCAATCCGGAGTGGGAGAATCAGCTTGGGTGATGCTTATATCCGGCCCCAAGACGGAGAACTATGGCTGGTGAACGCCCATATTGCCCGCTACCAGGCAGCCAGCTACCTGAGTCACGAGCCGGCGAGGCCCCGCAAGCTCCTGCTGCATCGTAAGCAGATTGAGAGCCTGGCCAGTCAGGTGGCGGAAAAAGGCCTTACCCTGATACCGGTAAGACTTTATCTGAAAGACAGCCTGGCTAAGGTGGCGATAGCCCCGGCAAAAGGTAAAAAACTCTATGATAAGCGGGAGTCCATTGCCCGTCGGGAGATAGAAAGAGAGATTGGACGGGCGACCAAGAGACATAAACTTTGAAGGAGATTGGTTCAAGCCAGTCGTAGTAAGTGGGGACGCGTGGTTTCGACAGGGGAAGTAGACTACAGGACTGCAGGCTGAGGTGCCACTACCCTCATTAAACCAGTGGCTGAAACTAACTGGCGAACCAGAATTAGTTCTTGCTGCCTAACTAAACGGGTGGCACATCTAACCTGACCCCACCCCAGCGGGTTGGGATTGGATGCCGAAAAGTTGGGGTGCCGCCGCTGGGACGTCGATAAAAGCGGTGAAAGAAACATCGACTGGCCTGACTAAACTCGGTCAGCAGAGGTTAGCCGGGCAAGATAAAAGAGCTGACTAATCCTGTAGCAGGTTCTGGGCCGCTTCTTCTGGACGGGGAGTTCGACTCTCCCCCGTCTCCACCAAGTATTCCTCCGCCTGCACCTGTTTGATAAGTCTCAGAGGAGAATATTGTAGAAGGCTCTCCATCAGCTTGGCAGGGTGGGCGTTAATATGACGATCATTGACGCCAGATATTTTGTCACGAGCCAGACGTATTGCCAGTTATTAAGAGACTGAAACCCATTACCCATCACTTTAATGTGTTGATTAAAATACACAAGTAAGAGTATAATTGACATAAATTTACCAGTAGAATATTGCCTAGGAAAGTGGAGGAGGGGGTTTGCCGATGGAGGCAGCACAACTTATTCAAGATAGTATTAAGGAGTTTGCTAACACCAATCCTCTAAACATAATGTCCCAAGTGGACAATCACCGTATCTATGACGAACCGTTGGTACAATTCGCTGACGGCGATGACCCTATCTTCACTGAATACAAAACCATCATTGATTCTAGGCACCTGACACCCCGCGAGGTACTGGCCAAATCCTTTGGTAGAAATCCTCATGATTTCTTAAACGTATCCGTCATCAGTTGGATACTACCCATTACCAGCCGTACTCGCGAGTCTAATCGCCGGCGTAAGCAGACCCCATCTCGCCGTTGGGGATATACCCGTACTTACAGAGGGTTATTTTTGAAGGCTCTACGTGAATGTATCGTAGAACTTGTTAGCGATATGGGGTACCTGGCAGTGGCACCATTAGCTGCGCCTTACTACAAAAAGAACTTGGAAGAAGGAGTCATGGTTTCAAACTGGTCGGAAAGACATGTCGCTTACGCCGCCGGCCTGGGTACTTTCAGCCTTACCGGTGCCTTAATTACGGAAAAAGGCATGGCAGTCCGCTGCGACAGTATCGTAACTGACTTGGCGCTGCCGGTAAACCCGAGGACTACCCAGGACCCTTTCTCAAACTGCCTGTTCTATGTCAACGGCAGCTGTAAAGTCTGTGTTCAGCGCTGCCCGTCCGGCGCTCTCTCGGAAAAAGGTCTTAACAAAAAGATATGCTGGGATTACATCAATATTAACCTAGTTCCCCTCCGCGAAGTATATGGTGTCGAACGGACAGGGTGCGGGCTCTGCCAGACGGGAGTACCTTGCGAATTTCGTAACCCGGTTAGAAATAAAGGAAAAACAGTTAATCAGACAAGAGTAGTGAACGTTCGGTATACCTGAACATTCTCAAAGTACGATTTGACGGATTGTTATCCTATTGCACAAAATAGCAGATTGTTTAAATTCGTCGAACAAATTTCCGAATGGTTCTCGCGCCACGATCTACCTTTGCATAAGCCATGACAACCTCACCAACATAGAGATCTCCTTTCGAGTCAACAGCTATAGCGTGAGGAGCCACGAACAACGGGTCAGCAATATCGTGGTCTTCATTCCCCCAGCGTGCTAGCAGCTTGCCATCTATGGTGAATATACTAATCCGCTTGCAAGCTCTATTTGGACGGCGAACCACAAAAAAGGTAAATCAGCTTGGTGCTTACCTCCGAGCAAGAGGTAACCAAGTTTTGAACGAACGTGGCATCAATGGTCGTCTCTATGGCAGGAATATTATCCACGTATACTTTGGCCCGCTTGACTTTGAGCCATCTGATGATACTATGCCACCTACCAAGGACATTCAGCAGATTATGAATCCGGCGATGACAGCCATAAAGACTCGACTAAATCTTCACTTGCTTCAACGTGGTATTGCTACTCTGGGGGGAAGATTCTTTATCCTTTCGGCAGTGCATACCGAAGAGGATATCGACAAGACCATCGAAGCCTTTGGCTCGACCATTGACAGCATGGTGACGGAGGGGATGCTTAAAACAGCATAACTCGGTGTAAGTATTCTAGAAGTCTCGGTAATCACACTTTTTGACGAAATGTTACCCTACCCCTACACCACAACCTCCCTCTCACAATTGTCGTAACCACATTCTTCACGCCCAAGGATTCAGGAAGAAACAATCTGGCTGAATGTTACGGGATAACAATAAGATGAATTGTTGGATTCCGAACAACTCTAAAAGTAAAGACAGTTTGTTTTTAATGTTTTCAAGGCTGAAGCTCTGGCAGCACAAGGTCGAGGCCCTGACCCGATGGTATGACCATAACCTTGATGTCTTCTCCAAGCCTATCGAGCAGGATATACTGCAGAACCTCAGGTGTTAGAGATCCCGCGATGTCCCTGTTGGCGGCAACTTGAGCCTCAGTGACCACACGGATATACTCGGCTTCACCTACCGCCTTGGCTATTCGTGCGTCTGCTTCCCCTTCAGCCTCGGCTTCTCTCTGTTGGGCTTCGACCTTGACACGCTCCAGCTTATTCGTTGCCTCAAGTACTGCCTGTTCTGCGGCGACTTTGGCTTCAATAGCCGCCGTAAACGTTGCACTGAACTGGAAGTTAGTTATCGATACTGTCTCTGTTATAATGCCACGCTCGAACAGTCGATTCGACAGGCTATCGGTAATGGCAGCCTTGACCTCGTCACGTCTCAGGATAAGGTCTTCGGCGTTGTATTTAGCAGTGACCTGCTTGATGGTCTCCTGAATGGCCGGAGCGGCGATCCTGTCAATGAACTCCAGCCCTAGTGTTCTGTAGACATCAGCGGCCATACCCGGGTCCAAGTGCCAGTTGAGAGCAATGGTGGTGTTGACGTCTTGGAGGTCATTCGTTACTGCTGACGAATCAGCTTCATATTTTTGGGTCTGGACTGACATCTTCACCACGGAATCGATAAACGGCAGCTTCGTCTTGAGACCTTCATCTAGAATACCGCCAGTAACGGCACTGAACCGAATGACTACCCCGCGATGGCCGGCAGGAATAGTGGTGAACGAGCCGGAGATGATACTTGCAACGATCACGACGACCCCGATAATGCTGCCAATGCTACCCTGAAGTCGAAGTTTAGGATCCCCTTGACTTCCTTTGTTTGTCTGCCAAACGTAGCCTCCGATGATAAGGGCGATGATACCAATAATAATCAGAAAAGTCATTTGAAACTCCTTAATTTAATAATGTTTCTATTGTTATTTTGGGCTTACACCCATCGCGAGATTAATTATAGCAATAAAGTAAACCAACCTGCAAGCGAGTAACATTCTGGCTTATTGTTAAACGTTCCTTTTTAAACTATCCCATAAAATGACGTAACACGCGATCGAGAAGCATTAACGCTTTTCCTCTTTGCTGCAATTTTGACAAGGATATTGAATGGAATTATTAATTACACTAAACTTACGGTTGTTAATGAGGCATCGAGAAAGCTTGAATGAGACAAAGAAAAATATTATTAATTCTGGCTATAAGCGTGATTTTACTTGGCGCTTGTGCGGGCCCCACACCTATTCCAAGCGTACCCGATACGAGCGCATCCGTAATTACTTCCCCACCACCCAGTATGGAAGGCATCAATACTCATACACAAGTATATGGTACAGGTACTGGCCCTAATATGATCACGCTTGGCCCCAAAGTTGGAGGCCATCATCTTACGCCCGACCTGGCGTTTGAGGTGCTCCGCAATCTCTGTGAATAGGTCAGTAGCTTCTTCCTCAGCCTGATATTCTTTGGGGTTACTTCCACCAGTTCATCTCTATTCACAAAATCAATTGCCTGCTCCAGGCTCATTTTCAAAGAAGGCGTCAGTTTGATGGCGATATCCGAAGTGGACGACCGGACATTAGTCTTCTTTTTTTCCTTACAGACATTGACCGGAATGTCCTGCACCCGTGAATTCAACCCCACAACCATGCCTTCATAGACTTGGGTGCCGGGTTCGATAAAGGTCAGCCCACGCCTCTGGGCATTGTTAAGGCCGTAGGTAATAGCCGTGCCCGGTTCCGAGGCGACCAGCACTCCGCTGCGGGTGGAGACAATTTCCCCCCGCCAGGGTTCATAGCCCAAGAACACGCTGTTCATGATACCCTCTCCACGTGTGGAGACGAGAAAAGAGCTGCGAAAACCGAGGAGACCCTTGGTAGGTATCTGAAATACCAGACGCACATTATCTTGGCCATTATTACGCATGTCAATCATCTGGGCTTGCCGCTTGCTTATCATCTCGGTCAAAACACCGATATATTTATCCCTGGTATCAATAGTAAGCAATTCTACCGGCTCAACAAGCTTATCATCAATGACTTTGGTAATCGCTTCCGGTTTCGAGATTTCAAGTTCGTAACCATCGCGGCGCATGGTTTCAATCAGGATGGCGAGGTGCAGTTCCCCTCTCCCCTTGATCAAGAAGGTGTCCGGGCTATCCGTATCCTGCACCCTGAGACTGAGGTTGGTCTCCAGTTCCTTATAAAGACGCTCCCGCAACTGCCGCGTGGTGCAAAAACGTCCCTCCCGGCCACCCAGCGGCGATGTGTTGACACCGAAGGTTACCTCTACCGTCGGCTCGCCGATCTCGATGCGTGGCAGGGCTGATGGCTGTTTTGAGTCGGCGATAGTATCCCCGATACTGACCTTTTCAATACCGGTCACCGCAACGATGTCACCTGCCTCAGCCCGGTCAACCTTCAAGCGTTTGAGTCCGAGATAGGTAGAGACTTCGGCGATCTCATGAGAATTCATATTTCCGTCAGCGTTCAACCTGACGACGGTATCACGGGGAGCCACCTTACCCCTCAGTATCCTGCCGATGGCGATTTGCCCTTTATGGCTGTCATAGTCCAGATTGGAAACCAGCATCTGGAACGGACCGCTTTCAATCTTAGGAGGCGGCACGTTAGCCAGTATACAATCAAAAATAGGGCTGATATCCCGACCGGGTATATCCGGCTCGGTGGCCGCGATACCCTCCTTGGCGCTGGCATATAGAATATGAAAATCAAGCTGGTCCGCGCTGGTGGCCAGTTCCAAGAACAGGTCATGGACTAGGCTGATTACTTCATCTATGCGCGCGTTCGGCCTGTCTGTCTTGTTAATGACGATGATGGTTTTCAAGCCTCCTTGCAGAGCATGGCGCAGCACAAACTTGGTCTGGGGCATAGGCCCTTCGACAGAATCAACCAGGAGTAGGCAACCGTCCGCCATGCTGATGACACGCTCCACCTCACCACTGAAATCGGCATGCCCCGGGGTATCAATGATATTGATTTTAACGCCCCGGTACACTACGGCCGTATTCTTGGCCATGATGGTAATCCCTTTTTCCCTCTCAAGGGTATTACTGTCCATAATTAACTCGCCGACCACCTGGTTATCCCGAAAGACCTTGCTCTGCTTAAGCATGGCATCAACCAGGGTAGTCTTGCCATGGTCAACGTGGGCAATAATGGCGATATTCCTGATATCACTGCGGTTGTTCATATATGTGTAATCCTGCCTTTATATATTCATCTTTCATCGTATCCAATTTACTGTTTCTGGTTCCCCCGGTCACAGTCGCCATTACTTGAGAATCCGGTGATTTGTAACCGGCAATGGTACTAATGGGACAGGCGCAGGCAAATAGCTTGTTTAGCACGTTGGGGAATACACAGGGTAATAAGAAGAAAGGAGAAGGGATGATGTCATGCCTTCGGCTAGCGAGGTGCCCCGCCATCCTCAAAAGTAGAAGCTCTCTTTGCGGAGGCGGTGAAGGTGAAAATAGGTTGGAAGATAAAATAGTATGTCCATTGTGAATATTATACACCAGCGTAGCGGTTTTAGGAAGCGGAGAGCAGTGATGCTTCAGAAGTTGGTGGTACTGAAAGAGTAGCTTCATTTCTAGCTATCGAGCGCACACCCAGCTTTAATAATGCCTCACCAACGTTTAGCTAATTTTGAAAATAATGCGCTACCGAATCTAATTGGAAGTTCATCATGCAATTGTTCTTTGATTTTTTCGGAAGTTAATTGGTTCATCGGTGTGCTAGGTATTATTGTGCTTGGATTTGTTGTAGTTATTTCAATAGCGCATTCAAAGCCTGATTTATTTATAATGAAATCGGGAGTTTCGTAATCTCTAGTAATTACATATCCATTGTTGACTAAATATGCAAAATACATAATTCGAAAATTCTAGCATCATAACCTGTGGTCTGGAACTGCTCAATAAAATTCCCATCTGGGTTTGGTAATTCACTAAATATCCTATTTGCTATCAAGCGAGCTGGCTCTGCGCTTGGTTGAATCTATCTATGGACAATTATTTACTCCAAAACCAAGTCCTTTTGGTTATGGCAATTATACGCCTCTGTCAAATAGCACACAAGACCACACCCTTTTGGAGTGTCTCAGAGATTCGCCTACATACAGATTAAGGTAACAATTTAGCGTTTTCAGCTAAGTAACAATTGTCCAGAATGTTCAGCCAACTCGTACTATATCGCTAGGGGCTGGTGCCTAGTTCTCCATAATAAATAAGGGCCACATCAAGTGGCCCTTATTCCAGTCTTTCTAGGTTTAGGATTTGCCTATTCGGAACACTTTCGTTCCGCAGCTTGGACATTCACCTTGGGTTGCGGGGCGACCGTTCTTCATCGTTATTGCCCTGGGATTCTTAATATCTACCTTTTTCTTGCACTTCATACAATAGGCTTGCATTGGGTTTATCTCCTTTTAGTTTAACTATATCCCTGTTGTCTCCGTACCAAATATCTTTCACGCGTATTGTCCCATTGCGAATTTACTCGTTAGCTTTTAAGATATTGCTGATATTTCTTTCAGCCTCTTTCATAAGCAAACCATCTCTAGGCTAAACTTCCGAGATGTCCTCAGTCTCTTTGCTCTCTCGGCACAACACTATCCGAAGAAGAGCGTAGGTAACCACAAAACGAGAGAGGGAAACATTGTAAGCAGTACGATACCCAAAATAATTATAAAGAAAAAGGGCACTGATCCAATGATCACGTCAGCTAGACTCCTTTTTGAGAGACCTTGGATGACAAAAAGGTTTATGCCCATCGGGGGTGTGAGTGCGCCCACTTCAACCAGCATCACTAATATCACCCCGAACCAAATAGGATCGAAACCCAATGCTACTATCACCGGGAGTATTGTGGGTACGGTCATTACCTGTGTTGATAGACCATCTATGAAGCATCCTAAGAACAAATAGAGAAGATATATAGCTATTAATATTGCTATGTTTGGCAATCCTGATTGAACTACAAGCAAAGCAAATGACGCTGGTACACGCGTTACGGCAAGGAAAGCTGCGAACATATTGGCTGCCATGACGATGAACATAACCATGCAAGTCGTCCGCAGTGAGCTTGCAAGAGACTCGCGGATCATTTGCCAATTCAATCTCCGGAATCCTAGTGCCATAATTAAAGCCGCAGAAGCTCCCAGTGCTGCTGCTTCCGTAGGAGTAACCAATCCACCGAATATCCCACCCAAAATAATAGCGCTGAGAATAAAGGCGGGCCAGAAATCTTTAAAGCTCAGGATTAAATTTCTTACCGCAAACTTCACTTCCTTAGGCGCTAGCTGCGGATTTCTTACTGCTCTAATTCCGATGTAAGTCATAAACATCAGACTGAGTATAAGCCCAGGTATTACACCACCCGCGAAAAGCCTGCCTACCGAAGCTTCAGCTAACATGCCAAAGACGATCATTGTCATACTTGGAGGAATAAGTATTCCTAGGGTCCCCCCTCCGGCTAGTGAACCGAGAGTTAATCTCACATCATAGTGCCGCTCTTTTAATGCTGGGAGCGCCACCGTGCCAATAGTTGCCGCCGTGGCAGCACTCGAACCGGAGATAGCGGCAAACATAGCGCAACTTCCTATGTTTGAATGAAGTAAGCCTCCGGGAGCCCAGGCCAGCCACTTACTAGCGCCGCGATAAAGCCTCTCCGAGATTCCGCAACGCACAACCACCTCCCCGGTGAATATAAAAAGCGGGATCGCAGTCAGGAGAAAGCTATGGGCAGTAGAATAAGGAGTAAAGCTGATGAGGTTGATATTACTTTGGGAAAAAAGAAAACCCAAGAACGCTACAATCATTAATCCGACAGCAATATGTACACCGGCAGCTAATATCGCTAACAGCAATACAAACAACAGAACTGCTAGTACTATCGGATCAAGCATCGTACTTCCCAGCGGTAAATAATTACCACTCTGAATAAGTGGTTTGCGCTATTTCAGGTTCCTGATTAGTTCGAAAGGATTGTATTTTCCTAAAGGTTTCAACTGTTAGTTCAATGGCAAGCATAAATAACCCCATGGGAACTAAAAGATAAGGTATCCATAGCGGAACGTGTAAGAACGTCAACGAAGTAATATGCTTAGTGTAATTACTCATAACAGGCATCGATGTATACCAAACAAGACCGCCAACGCAAACCGCAGCCACCGCCAGAGCCGCTATCTCCGTCTGCTGGCGCTTTCTTTGGGGAAGCCGGTCAGTTATTAGGCTAATCTTGATATGCTTCCCTTTTCGCTGGGTATGGGCCAACCCCAGAAAAACTACCCCAACCATCATGTATCCTGAAAGCTCATGTGCAACTTGCGTAGGTATTCCTAGTGCTCGTCCCAGCACGTCTACTGTTATGAGTAACGTTATGAAAAGAATAGCTGCTGACCCGATTCCGCTCCCCACAGAACTCCAGTTTCTGCCAACAAAATCACCAAACCGGACTAACCTATTCCCTTTCATTACCTACCACATTATTATTAGTCAAAGGTAACCCTCTTACATTAGACATTAGATCATTTTGCTTAAATGGATCCCTTTTTCTTTTATTAGACCAAAAACCCCTACGGCAGCGCAGAATGCCTCTCTATTAAGAGCTGCCTCTGCGGCCCATTTTCCCCAAACCAGTCCTGATTTGTGCTATAACTCTTTTCTTCTTATTTTAGAGACCAAGAGCTGCCATTGCAGTGTCTAATGTTTCCCTATTAAGAGGTGACTTCGCACCCCAAGCTTCCCAAAGCGGCTTTACTTGTGTTACCATCCTCTTCCTTACCTCTGGAGGTACCTCTCTCACTTCAACTCCCAGACCCTTTAATTCTTCAAGGGATGCTTTATCGACCTTTGGCTGGGCAGCAATAAATTGTGCATGTAAGGTTTTTTCCTCTTCGATGAGCATTTTCTGGTAATCTTCAGGTAAAGCTTCAAAGGCCTCGATATTGTAAACATTATGAATCTGACCAGGCGCTAAGTTAATTAGAGTCAGATGCTTGCCAGGTTCGTACAACGACATGGAAATCATTGCCGGAACACCCGTCAGTACACCATCTACCACTCCCGTCTGCATGCTCACGTACGTCTCGGTGATCGACATGATAACAGGCTCACCTCCGATGGCTTTGATAATATTTGCTGTTCCCTCGTTCCAGGCTCTAATTTTCATGCCTTTTAGGTCAGACGCATCCTCTATAGGCTCTTTACTTATTATCTGCACCGGAGTCATAACAAGAAAGTTGTATGGCGCAATACCCAGCTTCCCGAATTCGCGTGTATCGATATCAGCTAGTGCAGCTTCAATCTTATGACCGTCCGTCAGAGGATCGCCCCCAGAGCCCACAAGGAACGGCAGGCCGTGGACCTCTAGATGGGGAAAATGCCCGACGGCAGAACCTGTCAAGAATGCCATTTGAACGACGCCGTCCGAGAGAAGCGTAGCTATGGCTTTTCTCTCGACTCCTAGCTCTTTACCAATAGTAACATGGATCGTAAATTTACCATCGGTGCGCGCTGAAATTCTGTCACCAAGCTCAACCAAAGGAGCTATGTTCCAGTCCTCCAGTTTAGGTTCAGCGGTTCCCAGTGTCCAATTTACAGTGGGCTGTGCGCATGCTGGCACCAACGACAATACTAATGCCATGAGCACAACAAGCAAAATACCTTTCCGTTTCATTTTTCTCTCCTTAATATTATTGTTATCTAAAGCTACTATTAACCTTTATTCTTTATCTTATCACCTCCCTAAGTTTGCGCTTGTTGGGTGAACATTATAGCTTAATAGCACTATCACTGTCAAGCCCGCAAGCTTGTTAAAACCCCGAGGTCTCATATTCACGATGAATCTATTCCACGCTATCCTTCTTCATGGTTTTCCGAAGTCTTTGGGTCTTAAGCAAGTCTACTCCCATGGTCTTCTCATCTATTACTACCCCATAGACCTCCCTGGCTCGCCTAATACTTACTTTCTCATTACGCACATCGTTCTTGACCAAATGCACATCTCGCTCGAGAGGGTCACCCCACCCGCCAGCTCCCGCCGCTATCCAACGAAGCACCTCACCGTATTTCATCTCTAAATTTATCTTGTTAATATGACGATTCTCACGGTCTGGATTAATTATTGCCTCCAGAGGTGCTCCGGGCTTCCCTCCACAGAGGCCCCAAGGTCCCATGCGCTGCCGGTCCACACGAAGCTGTAAGGTCGCTTTATCGGACAAAATCTTATACTCGCGAATTAGGCCTAACGATCCCCTATATTTGCCGGCACCCTCTGTGTCCGGCGCAAAGGCATACTCGTTATACATAATAGGATAAAGCTCCTCCTGTGTTTCCATAGGTGCGTTGGCAGCATTCAGGTGGGGGGGAGTATTGTGTTCTACTCCATCATCATAGGGTCTTCCTCCCCAGCCGCCCCACCCGCCTTCCATAACAATAAACGGCTTACCGTCTTTGTCATAACCGCCTATATTGAGTAAGGTATCCACTTGTGAGGCACCTGCCATTGCCTTTTCGGGTACTATCATCGCTTGGGCTCCTAACATGGTATCCTGTTCGCGTGCGGCGGTTGCTCCCCTGGCGGCACAGGCGCCCGGCAGCCTTGGATTAAGTAGAGTGCCTTCCGGTATTATGAGTGTTACCGGACGGAGAGCACCATCATTCCGCGGAATATCAAGGCTCATCATAAACCTCATGGTAGCTGCAACAAGTGCCCTGCTCGTGGCGAAGGGAGTGTTCATCGCCCCGTTCACCTGCGGGGCCGTGCCGGTAAAATCATATGTTATGGAATCACCCTTGACCGTTATTTTCAGGTGGATGAGAACCATGTCGGCAATTTCGTTGCCTTCGGCATCGAGGTAACCTAGGCCATCATCATCCATGTAATCATCAAATTCGTACTCACCATCGGGCATAGCTTGTATCTCAGCCCGGGTCAGCCTCTCCGCATAATCCAGCAACGCGTAGAAGCTGGTCTCGACGGTCTCCCAACCCCACAATTCGACCATCTCCCAAAACCGCCTTTCTCCAGTGGTGCACGCCGCCCTGTAGGCTTCTATATCACCCTCAATTATGTCCGGTACACGTGAATTTACCTTGATTATTTGGTATAGGTCGTCGTTGCGAACACCCTTCTCATAGAGTTTCATTGGTGGTATTCTCAGCCCCTCTTGATAAATCTCTGTGGAATCAGTGGCGCAACTCCCGGGTTGAGCGCCACCTACATCCCTCTGATGACCCCCAGCCACTGACCAGGCAGCCAGCTTGTCGCCAATGAAAATAGGGCATAACATGTAGATATCGGGTAGGTGAGAAGCCCCTGGAAAACCAATAGCCGCCCCTGAATAAGGGTCATTAGTGATAATGACATCCCCGGGATATGTGGTGTCGCGGTGGTTCATCAACCAGTGCTGGATTAGAGGCGGGAATACCAGCGAGTGTAGTAGTGTTCCCTGGCCTTCCAAAATCACTTGACCATCCCCGCAGCAAAAACCACATTGAAAGTCAAAGATGTCCCGCGTAAGTGGAGAGAATGCTGTACGTATCATCGTCTGAGTCATCTCGTCCACAAGGCAAAACAAGAAGTTGTTAACCAGTCCCATGGTAATCATGTCAATCTTTTTATCTGTAGTCATACTAATCTCCCTCACTGCCGATATTTATCGTAACATTTCCCCAGTTCCCTCGGGTGGCGGTACAGTCGGGAGGAACCACAATGGTAGTATCATAGCAGTCCACTAAAAATGGCCCCTTAATTGGATTCAATCCGATTTGTTCAAATTGAGAAACTGGTGTATCTATAAATCCATATTTCTCACCCCAGTAGGCTTTCCTTATTTCTTGAGGTCCCTCGGTACTTGTCGTTTGGACGGCGCTTTTAACAGCTGTTGTGCTCCTCGGTCGCTTTGTGGCAACAGTAGCCACTAATCTTACAGTGACAATACGTAATGGCACGCCCTTCAGATTGTAGCCATACGTCCTTTCATAGGTTTCCTTGAAGTCAGTCGCCAGTGCTGCCATCTGAGCTTGTCCCAGTTTACCATCAGGTAGAGGGATTGAAAGTTCGTGTCCTTGCCCTTCATATCTGACGTCAACATACCTCTTTATATCCAGCTTGACCTTTGCTCGCCCTGCCCATACTTCCACCGATGAACTAGCTTCATTGGTGATACTTTCGAAGGTGCGATTGAAATCCTCCAGAGCCGACACTTCCCATTCCGGTTTTTCCCACACATAAGTGAAGCTCTTGGCGAAATGACGCGCAATATCAGCACACAAGAGACCAAACGCACTGCAGATTCCGGGGACAGGGGGTACGATTATCTTGGTTATCCCCAAACCCTGAGCTACGCCGACGGCATGGCTCGACCCGGCACCCCCGAAAGCGTAAAGGACAAATAAGCGTGGGTCTCTACCTCGTTCCGAGGAGACTGCCCTTATCGCCCTCATCATATTTGCATTAGCGAGGCTATGTGCTCCATAGGCGGCCTCAATGAGCTCTATTCCCATGGGTTTTGCAACCTTTTCCTCTATGGCACGAAAGGCTTTTTCCGTATTAAGCTTAAGTTCTCCTCCCACCAGATAATCCTGATTTAGGTAGCCTAGAACTACATTGGCATCGGTTAGCGTGGGCTCCTCTCCACCAAGATTGTAGCAGGCAGGTCCAGGTACCGCGCCGCTGCTCTCAGGGCCGATATGAAGAGCCCCGCCTATATCCACTCGTATGATACTTCCTCCACCAGCTCCAATCTCAGCAATGTCAATAGACGGAACTCTCAGAACATAGCCCTGACCTTTAAGTAACCGGCTTGCCCTATGAATGCCACCCCCGACTTCATATTCTGGGGAATGGTTGAATTGTCCATTCGCAACAATTGATGCCTTACAAGTCGTTCCCCCCATATCAAAGGTGATGATATTCCCGATATCCTGTTGTTCAGCCAGAAAAGCACAACCTACCACCCCGGCTGCCGGTCCAGACTCAATTATCTCGATTGGTCGCTGTGCTGATATCTCAGGGGTTATCATACCCCCGTTTGAACACATGATGTATAATGGCGCTGTCACGCCAGCCTCCGTTATCCGCTGCCTGAGTGCTTTTAGATAAGTTGCCACCAGAGGCATAACGTAGCTGTTCACTACTGTCTCTGAAGTTCTTTCATATTCCTTTAACAGAGGCATAACCTCTGTAGACACGCTGACATAGATTCCGGGAGCCCTTTCTTTTAATAATTGAGAAATCTTTTGCTCGTGAATTGGGTTTTTGGGGGAGTTAAACAGGCAGACCGCAATCGCTTCTACGCCATAGGAGACGAGCTTATCTATAGCCGCTTTTACTTGGTCAATATCCAGTGGGCGGAGAATTTCTCCATTGGTGTTAATGCGTTCGTCAACCTCAAGCCGTAAGTACCTCGGAGCAAGAGGGATCGGCTTTTGCCAAGTCACGTCATACAGGACGGGCATCCTACCACGAGCTATTTCCAGTACATCGCGGAATCCCTTGGTGGTGATAAGACCAACTTTGGCACCTGTTAGCTCTATGCAAGCATTGGTGACAATGGTACTGCCGTGAACAACCTCTTCTATTGAAGAACCAGCTATGCTGTTGTCTTTGAGGACACTGTTTACGCCGTCAAGTATTGCCCGACTGTAATCGTCCGGAGTTGAGAGTAACTTTTTGGTAATTAGCGTTCCATCCTCTCCGGTAAAGACAATGTCGGTAAACGTGCCGCCGATGTCTACTCCTACCCTGAATAGATTTTGATTACCTTTATCTACCATCTTTCCTCCGATTAGTTCTTAATAAAACCGTTTAAACGGAAAAGCAAGTCTTTATACACCTTTAACTTTCCTCTCCCGTAACACAGCTGAAACTTTCGTTCCGTGTTCCAAGCCTGTCCCGCAACATCCGCCAACAATACGCGCTCCGACATTAACCCAGTTTATAACCTCGCTGGCCATCTCCTCTGCTGACACGGGCCAAACTGTCTTACCGTTGATTAGTTGAGGTACACCAGGATCTGGCTGCACCATTAAGTATTTATCAGTTCCCTGCCTCATCTCTTTAAGAAGAGCGGTAGCTGCCGGATACCATTCTGAAGTATTGAGGGATTTGGTCATCAAGCCACAAGCCGCTCCCATGACCTCGGCGCCTGTCTCATGGAGTCTGGCTGTAGCTGCCTTGGGGTCCAGACCTGCCCAGGTCCTGAAGCCTTTCTTGCCGGCATAGAAGATGTTACGCGCTATTACCGGGATGTCGGGATAACGGTCCTTTATTGCCCTGATTACTATTTCCGTTTGCTCTATTTCATTTCCGGTAATCGCAATGACGTTAACTCCCCCCTCTACCAGGCCCTTTATCTGTACCATATAGCCTTCATAAACCTCACCATAGGTCATGTTGCCTAAGGGCTCTAAAAAATCAGGGGTCGTGGTGCCTATGATCCCAACGACATAATGGTTTTCATGGGTGACTTCTCTGGTTAGTGCCGCTGTCCTGTAGTTTAATTCGTACACCCTATCCACTACTGTCTGACCAAAAGGTTTCGACCTGAATGGAGAGGCCGACTGGGTTCCGATTTGTACAGAGTCAT
>Ga0187827_10004268_pt1 | contig 17700 bp, 15 predicted proteins | sample ETNtaG_39_FD_167969 | JGI IMG/M metagenome (GOLD analysis project Ga0187827, IMG submission 167969) | Marine microbial and viral communities from oxygen minimum zone, Eastern Pacific Ocean - ETNP2014_SV_150_PacBio MetaG (Illumina Assembly) | ecosystem: Environmental > Aquatic > Marine > Hypoxic... | reverse complement strand
CACGCTCTAGACTTTCTATAATTTGCCAGGCTTGTTGCTGGAAAGTGGCCTTCTCTTCTGCCCAGTTCGTCCTGTTCCAAAGCTCAAGATAGCTGTTAGCACCAGTAACAACTACCTCATCTGTAATCTCAGTATACTCTCGCAGTGGTGCCGGCAGACTGATTCTACCTTGTCCGTCAATCATCAGATGAAAAGCAGTAGCAAAAATAGCCCGACTCAGTCTTCGGAGTTTGCTGCGAGTTACTGAACCGGAGGTAAGCGACTCCGCCAACTTCTTCCATTCCAGTACCGGGTAGGCGATGATACACTTCTCTATTCCTGGAGTCAATACCACTCCACCTTTCAGGTGGTCTCTAAACCTAGGTGGCAGAGGTAATCTACCTTTTTCATCAAGTTTGTATTCAAATTCACCAAAAAACATTCTATTCCCTTATTTCCCACTTTATACCACTTCTTACCATTCTACAACACTTTCCCCTACCTTTGTCAATATTTTCACAAAAATTTTTTAAAACTACCAAATTTTGCTTGCTGCCCTATATGTGATAAAATAAAGTCTGTTTCACCAATCGCCAAAAGAGGCAACAGGAGGGCTGGGTGCGAATTGACATTTTAAGCTTATTTCCAGACATGTTTTCCGGCCCGTTTGGCACCAGTATCTTTCAGCGAGCGGTTGATAATGAACTGGTAAGGATTAACATTTATAATATTCGGAGCTATACCAATGATAAGCACCACGTTGTTGATGACTACCCTTATGGCGGCGGTGCCGGCATGGTCTTAAAACCGGAACCTATCTTTGAAGCGGTAAAAAAAGTAAAAAAGGAGGCACAGCCCGAAAAAGATAAGTCATCGATTATTTTACTTACCCCCCAGGGACATCTTTTCTCTCAAGCCATTGCTCATAAGCTATCAGGTCTCAGTCATCTGCTCCTTATTTGTGGTCACTATGAAGGAGTCGATGAACGAGTGCGCCAGCATCTGGTAACAGACGAGATAAGCATCGGTGATTATGTCCTTTCAGGCGGTGAGCTGGCGGCTATGGTGGTCATAAATGCTGTCGTTCGACTACTGCCAGGGGTTCTCGGTTCCAAAGATTCGCTGGAAGACGAATCCCACACTAGCGGACTGCTGGAGTATCCTCACTATACCCGTCCAGCAGAATATAGGGGCTGGTCAGTACCCGAGGTCCTACTCTCCGGAAACCACGCTTTGGTTGCCAAATGGCGTCATGAACAGGCAATTCAGCGCACTCTCGAGCGTCGTCCGGAGCTACTAGATAAGGCTGAATTGACCTCAGAAGAAAGGCAGTTGGTTCAAGAGCTGGCTCGTAATTCAACTTCGTCTCTTCTAAGTAAAGCTAAGACTACCCGGAGTGAATCTGCCATATCTCGGCCACAGACTTGATAAAATAGCCGATTAGTGATTTACTTAAGATAAGGAGTTTATAAAATGGAAGTGGCTCAATTTACTAAACCTAACCCCAATATTCCTGAGCTTACCCCTGGCGATACGGTAAAGGTCAATGCCAAGATTGTAGAGGGCGAAAAAGAACGTATTCAGCTATTTCAGGGAGTAGTAATCAGAGTTCGCCGCAATGCTGATGGTGGTAATTTCACCGTGAGGCGTGTTGCCTACGGCGTCGGTGTCGAGCGTACCTTCCCCCTGCGTTCACCACTGATAGCCAAGGTAGAAGTAGTGCGCCACGGAAAAGTACGCCGGGCCAGACTTTACTATCTGCGAGGCTTAAGTGGTAAGGCAGCTCGTATTAAGGAAAAAAGGGTAGCCAAGGAAAAGAAGTAGTGGCTAGCCAGAATAAGATATAGCCTACTTCAAACAGCCTGCCCTTATCGAACCTAAAAGTGACCACCATAAGGGTTTAAAGCCACTCTCTTGGAGTACAATTATTGCCTTATGCTGAGGTTAGTGTCAATTCACCAATAGCCCATCGCCAGATGTTTAGCTATGCCATTCCTAGTGGGTTAAGTATTGACATTGGGCAAGCAGTCTGGGTCCCTTTTGGCAATAAAGTCCTCCAAGGCATAGTTCTAGAGCTAAACGAATACCCCGCAATCACGGAAACCAGAGAAATAGCCGGCCTAATTTCACCGCAACGACTGCTATCTCTGGCCCAGGTAAAGCTAGCTCGCTGGATCAGCGAGTACTATCTTTGCCCCCTTTTTGACGCCGTAGCTCTAATGCTCCCGCCCGGCTTTGAGCGCAAAGTGCTCACTTTCATCTCCCTAAGAGTCGCCATAGATAACCATGATATTTCTTCTCTAACCTCAGAGCAACAGCGAGTTATTGGATTGGCTCGGCACCAAGACAGGATAGGCTTAAAGCAGCTAGAGAAAGTACTGGGTAAAAAAAAGGCACAGGCTATCGTTTCACAACTGGTCAAACGAGGTCAAGTGATTAGAAGCTATCAGCTTGAGCCGATTAAGATACGGCCCAAGAAAGAGTCATATCTAAGCCTGGCTATAGATGCTGGCAACGCCCGGGGGGAGGCAACAAAACTTTTCAAGACGAGAGCCATAAAACAGGCGGCCCTTCTTGAGTTTTTGTCCCAGACATCTCAGCAAGTGTCCTTGGCGCAAGCTAGACAGAGGGTTCATTGCAATAAAGCGGTGGCTGATGCCTTAGTCAGTAAGGGTTTGGTCACCTTGCAGCACATTGAAGTAAAAAGGGAACCAATTCCCTATCAACGGATTACTCCCCAAGCACCGCTAAGGCTTACCGCCGCCCAGAATTGCGCTTTCAGTTCTATTAAGGAAAGCCTAGGGCAAAGCAAATCTTCTATTTATCTGCTCCATGGGGTTACCGGTTCAGGAAAGACAGAAGTCTATCTTCAGGCTCTGGCTGAAGCAGTTAGGCTGGGCAAACGGGGAATTGTCCTGGTACCAGAAATTGCCCTCACTCCTCAGACCATAGAACGATTTTCCGCCCGCTTCCCCGGTAAGGTCGCCGTTCTTCATAGCAAGCTCTCTTTGGGAGAACAATTTGACGAGTGGAGGCGGATAAGAAACGGTGAATTCAGTGTTGTAATTGGCTCCCGCAGTGCTATCTTTGCCCCGCAACCCGAGCTGGGTCTCATCGTTATTGACGAGGAGCATGAGTGGACCTATAAACAGGATACGTCACCCCGATACCATACTCGCAGCGTAGCCATGAAGTTGGCTGAGCTTGTGGGGGCAGTAGTTCTTCTGGGTAGTGCCACTCCTGATGTGATAACTCTTTACCAAGCTCAAAAAGGAGATTATCACCTTCTAGAGCTCCCCGAGCGACTTACTCCTCACAAAGGTTCAGCTCTCCCCCGGGCTCGGATAGTTGATTTGAGGGACGAGCTCAAGGCTGGCAACAGGAGTATTTTTAGTCGACCCCTTAAACAGGCAATAGATAAGGCTCTGGAAAATAAAGAACAGATGATTCTATTTTTTAATCGGCGAGGAACAGCTAGTTTCATTCAATGCCGCAGTTGTGGTTTAGTGCTTAATTGCCGGCGATGTCAGGTTACGCTCAGTTACCATTCGGCCAAGGAGACTCTGATCTGCCACCAGTGCAATTACCGTATGGTAGTGCCCCAGACCTGCCCCCGCTGTCAGAGCCGCCGCATAAAGTTTTTGGGCATTGGCACCCAGAAGTTGGAGCAAGAAACAGGCGTTACCTTCCCCCAAGCCCGAACATTACGCTGGGATAGTGATACCACCCGGGGAAAGCATTCCCATCAGAAGCTTTTGGATAACTTCCGTGCCCATAAAGCCGATATTCTTATCGGCACTCAGATGATAGCCAAAGGGTTGGATATTCCACTGGTTACTCTAGTTGGAGTAATCAGTGCCGATACAGGCCTGAATCTACCTGACTTCCGAGCCGGGGAAAAAACCTTTCAACTCCTTTCCCAAGTAGTAGGACGAGCCGGGCGAGGTATTTTAGGTGGTGAGGCTATTATTCAAACCTACTCTCCTCAACACTACGCAATTAGGGCAGCGGCTTCTCATGATTATGCCTCTTTCTTTAAGAAAGAGATCACCTATCGCCTAGAGCTTGGTTACCCACCTTTCTCGCAATTAGTCCGCTTAATTTTCAGCCATACTAATAACGCTCAATGCCAAAGGGAAACCGAAAGAATGAAGCGGCTAATTATTACCGAAAGAGACTACAGAGGAATAGCAGATATCAGTTTGATTGGTCCAGCACCAGCATTTATTCAAAGGCTTAGAGGTCGCTTTCGCTGGCAGCTTATACTTCGTGGCTCTGAACTATCTGCCTTTCTATCACGACTGCCTATCCCTCAGGGCTGGGCAGTAGATGTTGACCCGATAGGTCTGGGTTAACCCTCTCATTACCTTTAAGTTTTCAAGTTGCTTTTATAATGCTTTGTTAACTTTATACACTCACCCATAGTTAAGTATTACCTCAACCCAAACCCAATGTTTAAGAACGTGTTTAATAATTATCATCTAGCTAATTATAATAATAGTATGGTTAGGGTATCATCAAGGCCACATAGCCTAAATGGAAAACTCCAACCACCATTCCTCCATTTTAAGAATAGGTGGAGGTACTATCTATTACCAGATAACTAACCCCAACTTCCTTTTGGGAGCTGCTCCTCTTCGCCATGAGAATGAGTGCAAAACGACCTCTAAAGAGCTACCTTCTTGATAAATAGGCGCTGTTAGAGTATAGTTTGGGACTAGATGATGGCTGTAGTTTTAAATGGTTTGAAGCTGCCAGCTAGGCCCGAAACCTTATCTCTTTTAAAACGGGCAGGCGCTTTTTTCGCTAGACAAAATATCCAGACATATATTGTTGGCGGCTTTGTTCGTGACCTGTTGTTAAAAAGAGATACCGCCGATATTGATATTGCTCTGGAAGCGGATGCGCTGGAAATCGCTCCCAAGCTAGCCATAGCACTTGGCGGTAAATATATCGAGCTGGATGAGGTTAACCGAGTAGGCCGGGTGGTTATAGCGAGTAAGGAAGACCCACTAAATATAGTTATGTGGCAGCTTGATTTATCAACCGCTCAAGGTGGCATCTTAGAAGACCTCAAGCGTCGCGACTTTACCATAAATGCTATGGCAATTGGCCTTGAGAAAATTATTCAGCTTAAAACCCCTACTGACGAACTACTCTCAAACAAAGCACTACTAGCAACTCAGCTCACTGACCCATATAATGGCTTAAATGACCTCCGCCAAGGAGTGATAAAGAGTGTTTCAGAAAAAGCTTTCCGGGCGGATGCGCTGCGTCTGCTAAGAGCGGTACGTCTGGCTTCAGAGCTAAGCTTCACCATTAATCGACAGACTGAAGCTCTAATTCGACGCCACAGCCACCTCATCGTTGGTGTAGCCAGTGAGCGCATACGAGAGGAGCTACTCAAAATACTGGCAGCCCCTGAAACTGAACAATTCTTGCTCTATCTTGACGATTTAGGACTACTAACTGCCCTCATCCCGGAATTGGCTCTTTTAAAAGGAACCGAGCAACCTAGGAAGCACACTTGGGATGTCTTTAACCACTCAGTTAAAACGGTAGCTGCTGTTGACTTCGTGCTTCGACAAGGAGACTGGCAATATGCCGATGGACAGATTCTTAAGCTTATCCCTTGGTCAGTAGAGCTTAGCGATTACTTTAATCAAAAGGTCAGCAGCGGCAGCACCAGAAGGTTGCTGCTTAAATTGGCAGCACTCCTTCATGACATTGCCAAGCCACAAACAAAAAGCATAGATGAGTGGGGCAAGACACATTTTTTTAATCACCCTGGGGAAGGGGCACCGATAGCCACTCGCATCTTGGAAAAGCTGAGATTTTCTTCTAAAGAAGTAAAACTGACGGCAGATATTGTCCGCTATCACCTTCGTCCAGTGCAGATGAGCCAGAGTGAGCTGCCCTCATCTAGAGCAATTTATCGCTACTTCCGTGACACCGGCGAGGCAGCCATTGATGCTCTTTTTATCAGCTTGGCTGACCATCTGGCTACCAGAGGTCCAGACTTGGACATGGCTAACTGGCAGGAGCATGCCAATATAGTGGCCCATGTTCTGAGTCAGCGCTCCGAGCAGGAAGGAGTCGACACTCCGTCCAAGTTAATTGATGGCCACGATTTAATAAATCATTTTAATCTTACTCCGGGACCAGAACTCGGGAAACTTCTAGAGACGGTACATGAAGCACAGGTTTCGGGAGAGGTGCCAAACAAAGAGAAAGCTCTATCTTATGTAAAGGATTTACTGACATTAAGGGAAAAGACCACAGAAGATCTTCCCTATGAGAAAAAGGGCTTATGATTTTAAGGAAAGCAACTGGCTTTTATGACAATTCTGGTTGAGCCATTTCTTTTTGTGCTTAGAGGTTTATGACATGCCGAAAAAAAATACGCAGGCCTTTATAGCCATACTACTGCTCTTTGTTCTTGCCCTGCTGACAGTGTTTCCTATAAATGTAGGACTATTGGGCGGCAAAGGGGTACTGCTGGGTCTGGACCTCCAGGGCGGCACTCATATTGTTTACCAGGCCGATCTATCTTCAATAGAGCCAAGTGGGGAGACCGACGCCATAGAGGGAGTAATGGCAGTCCTCAGCAACCGAATTAATCCAATGGGAGTAACCGAGCCGGTTATTCAAAAGAAGGGTAGCAACCGAATTTTGGTTGAACTACCCGGACGCGACATTACTGATAAAGAAAAGGAGAGCCTCTCAAGTGTGGCACTACTCGAGTTTGGCGAGCTGGTCGCAGAAGACGAGGACGCCAAGTGGGAGAATGAATTGGGAAGGTGGAGACCAGCCACCGCCGTCATGGATGGGGTAATAAAGACGCTTAATTCAAGCTACTTCAAGGAAAATACCTTCGCTAATAGGGATAATTTTGGTAACATACTGCTCATTTTTGAGTGGAACGAAGAAGGGAGCAAACTTTCGGAAGAGATCACCAGCCGTATGCTAGGTCAACGGCTGGGTATATTTGAAGGTGCTGAGCCGTTAAGAGGCGAAGGTGGACTACCGATTGCTCCTACCGTGCAAGCAGTAATTACCAACTCGGGCCAGATCACAGGATTAAGCTGGGATGAAGCTACTCGATTGTCCCAACAATTGAATGCCGGCCGTCTACCTGTATCTCTGAAAATAATTGAAGATGAAATAGTGTCACCAGTACTGGGTGCCAAATTCGTTGACATGAGTGTCAAGGCAGGGATAATCGGCATAGCACTGGTTATGCTATTTATGAGCCTCTATTACCGCCTGCCAGGGCTGATTGCCAGCCTGTCCTTAATCTTTTACGGTACGCTGGTAATGGCACTGTTCAAAATAATGTCAATTAGCCTCACTCTGGCTGGAATCGGTGGCTTTGTCCTGTCCATAGGTATGGCGGTAGATGCCAATGTGCTCATCTTTGAGCGAATGAAGGAAGAACTTCAGACAGGGCGAACACTGGGAGCAGCTATCAATGCCGGTTTTAATCGCGCTTGGACAGCCATCAAGGATTCAAACATAACCACATTTATTGTCTGTGGCATCCTCTACTGGGTAGGCTCTAGTATTACCAACGGTGCCCCTGTGATGGGTTTTGCCTTAACCCTGTTTATTGGTGTTGCCGTAAGCATGTTCACCGCTATTTTTGTTACCAGAACTCTGCTCTATCTGTTCGTCGGCACTCGCCTGGCACAAAAGACCAACCTATTTAGTCCTTTTCTAAGAAGGAAACGATGATAGATATTACCGGCAAAAGATCCCGTTTTTTTCTCATTTCGATTGGTGTAATACTTATTTGTATTATTTCCTTAGCCGTCTTCGGCCTTGAATTAGGGGTTGAGTTTAGTAGTGGCTCCATGATGACAGTTAGCTTTGAGCAAGAAGTAAAACAGAATGAACTCGAGGCTGAACTGGTTAGTTTAGGCTATAGCAATGCCCTTATTCAAAAGTTTGAAGATGGTGATTTCTTAATCCGTTTACCAGAGCTAAGCAATGAGGTTAAGGCTGAATTGGAGGCTGCGCTGATCACTGAGTTTGGTATCTTCGAAGGAAAGTTCGATAAAAAAGTTTCACCCATGGTGGCTACTGAGACAACACGGACAGCAGCTATTGCGGTGGCTATTGCCGCCGTTGGCGTTCTTCTTTACATCACCTGGGCATTTCGTCACATGCCAAAACCATTCCGTTATGGCGCCTGCGCTATAGTAGCTATAGTGCATGATGCCCTGATAGCACTGGGGGTCTTTTCTATCATCGGCGGTATTTTAGGCTGGGAGATAAATCTAATGTTTATTACCGGTCTTCTGGCTGTGATCGGCTACAGCGTGAATAACACAGTTGTTGTTTTTGATCGGATACGTGAGAATCTGATTGAGAGTCCACACTCTGATTTTGAGATTATCGTCAACAACAGCCTGATGGAAACCCTCGCCCGTTCCTTAAATACCAGTTTGACCACTATAATTGTGGTGCTGGCTCTTTTGCTCTTTGTCGGGTCAACGATTCAAAACTTCACCGTAGTGCTGCTGATTGGCATTATTGCCGGTACCTTCAGCTCCCTCTTTATTGCTCCGCTACTGCTGGTAGTCTGGGAAAAAAGTGGATGGAGACGATTTACCCGATGGATACCAACAAAATCTTCCACTAGGAGTTAAACAAGCTTAAGATAACTTGTGAATCTCTTTTATTTTTGCAATCAAAGTGGTAATGTCGGGTGCTTCAACCCAGTCTGGTGATTCGCCCAAGGGATCTTCAATATCAGGCCTGCCTAGCAGGACATCAAAAGTAACCTTAACCGACGACGCCAGTGCCTCAAGATTATAGCCACCCTCAAGGCTGAAGATAAGACGCCCACAACATAGCTTGCCAGCCAATTCTTTTATAACCATCACCATCCGGGCAAAACCGTTGACAGTTACTCTCATCATAGCTAGCTCGTCAGCCCAGTGGGAATCATAACCGGCAGAGACCAGAATAAGCTGAGGCTTAAAGCGCCCGGCTGCCGGAACAATAATTTCTCTAAAAACTTGTAGATATTCAGCGTCACCACAGCCCGCCGGTAAGGGTATATTAATAGTGGCTCCTCTACCTTCCCCACTGCCAATCTCATCCATGCTTCCCGTCCCAGGATAGTGAGGATACTGATGAACTGATATATAGAGCACTCCGGGCTCATCATAGAAAACAGTCTGGGTGCCGTTACCAGCATGAACATCAAAATCAATAATAAGAAGGCGCTTCAGTTTATATTTATTCTTGGCGTGCCTTGCGGCAATAGCGATGTTGTTAAAGAGACAAAAGCCCATAGCCTGTCCAGGGCTGGCATGGTGCCCTGGCGGTCTCACTAGAGCAAAGGCACAAGCTAGTTCACCATCCATAACCGCCTCGGTAGCACAAATAGCACCGCCGGCAGCATAAAGGGCGGCATCATAAGAGTCAGCCGACATCACCGTATCGCCGTCCAGCCAACCGCCGCCTTTTTGAGCTATGTCCTTAATGCAAGCTATATATTGCTCCTCATGTACCAGAGATAGCTCTTGTATAGAGATTGGACAGGGCAAAATAGGCACCAGTTGTGATTTAAGCTCGATTTTTTCAAGGTGAGTCATAATTGCCGTCAGCCTCTTGGCGTTCTCCGAATGTTGACCGGTATCATGCTTGAGATAGATTGGGTTATAGATAAAACCAACTTTCATGGCTTATTCCCTTTTAAATACCCTATCAGGCTAAAGTAAGTCCCTAGATGAAGAGGAGATAGAAGCCCTAAGGAGTTACACCCTTCCAAACTACCCATAGAAACAATCTTGAGATTACTCGTGGTTAAATCTAAACCACCATTCGGACGCCAGATATTAAAAACCAAGCACCAAAGCCAACAAGCGTTAGACTAATGGCGATAAAGACCCACTGCTGGAACTTATTCCCCCACAGCGAGTGAGTCCTATAGACCAGTATGGAGACAAAGGAAAGCCAAAGAAGGTCAATCAGCCAATGAACCACAATAAAGACAATAAGTCCGCTTAAACCAAATTCAAGAAATCTCATTACTAGCAGACTGCCTATAGTCGCCCACCATAGCAAGAAGAACGGATTAAGACCGCTGGTAATAATACCGGCGGTAAAGGCACTGTAAGATAACTCTTTGCCATCTTTGACCACCTTGGCCCGAGCACGGAACATAGCTATGCCCAGCCAGATAACCATACTGCCACCCGCCAAGCTCAGCACCAATTGGACAAGGCTGTTTTCAAAAAAGCGTGAGAAACCTAGATATATCAGCACTATCAAGGGGACCTCAATGACAGCATGACCTAGGGAAATCCAGACGCCAGCCCAAGGGGATTTAAAGCTCTTGGCCAGTGTTATGGCAAACATGGGCCCCGGCATCATCACCCCGGAAAAAGAAATTACGACCACACTTAAAAGAATCGGCAGCATAAGAGCACTCTTAAATCAAAAAAGACGCTTTTAATATTATCATAATATATAACCCTTTATCTTATATATACTACTACTTGACCTGAGTCGGCAAGGACTAATAAACTATACTAATAAAAAGAGTTTTGCGGAGCCACAACAGTGTCACTGGATTTAACCAAAATTGCACAGCAAGTCGAAAAAATGGTCGCTCATTTCAATGGGAGCGGTAGACAGAGGCAGCAGCGCCTTAAAAAAGCCCTAGATATTCTCACAAATGAAGCGACTAACCTTGATAAGCTAAGAAAGAAGATTGCCTCAAGTAAAACCAGCTGGCTGGTAGCTGAGCCGGTAGATGAGCCTGATCGACACTATGCCTCACCGCCAGCACCTGAAGATTTCACGATTATAGCCACCGATGGTTCCAATATTGATGTTGACCGCCACCAATTAATTAAATGCTACCTGATAAACATCGGCAGTGTTATCCTTAACTATGGCACCAACTCCGGCGCTGTCCTTGATAGTTCCCCCCACCTTTATTCCGATGACGAAGATTTGGTAATTACATCACCTGAGGCTAACAGGCGCGGGCAACCAATAGAGGGAGCGCTATTGGGTATCAAGCGAGGTGTCGAGGAATGCCGTCATTTAGCTAGAATAGCAGTCGAACTGCCCGCCAACGGCCAAGTACTAGCACTACTGGATGGCTCGCTTATCCTTTGGGGACTAGTGAGCAAAGACTACCCTGAGTTTGTCACCCAGGCGCTTCTGGACAATGGTTTTCTTCGCTACCTTGACCAGATGAGAAAACTAAACAATAGCCAAAAAAAGCTTGCTACTGCCAGCTACATTAGCTTTCCTCGCTCAACCGATGTCGTCAATGCTTTAAGGGTGGCGATTTGTCCCTACCAAGCCCCCAACTGCGATCGATATTGTGATAAAATCTCCTGGGGAAAAAGAGAGTGTGACAACATATCTGGTGTTACCGACCGTGAGCTCTTTTCCGCTCTGCTGGACGAAAAAGAAAGGTCAGCGCTCTTTATTAGCCAGTCTTCAATAGTAAAGAAGCGCTATGGCGCTCATAGAGTCTACTTTTTTTATCTTAAAGTGGATGATGAAATAGCCAGAATTGAAATTCCAGAATGGGTGGCATTGAATGAAAGCCGACTTGAACTTACTCATGTCTTAATTTTAGACCAGTGCCGACGGGGTCATGGCTACCCGGTAGCACTAGCTGAAGCCCACGAGCAGGCGGTAATAACTGGCGCTGACCGGGGGAACCTTCAGCAGTTGATGGAAACGCTAATGGCAGAGGAGTGCCTACCCACTACCACCTCAGCCAAGAGCCGCAGCAAAAGGACAAGATGGATATAATATTATTTGGTAAAAATAAGAAGATGAGATTATTGAAGCCAGCTGTTATAAGGTGACAGACTTCTTCAGTAGTGATACTATAAAACTATCGGAGATGACAGTATAAAGGAGACGCTTTTAGCAATTCATATAGGAGCATTGCCTAGAGATGAATTTTCAGTCACCAACGAGAAGTTACCCGGCTTGATGACTCAAGAATGCACTGCTGTTGAGACATTAGAGATTGTGCAAGATGTAGCCCATAAACTCATCCAGTCTCATTATGAGCATGGCGGCGAGCTATCGCCGTTATTACAGACTGCCGATCTAGCAAGTGGTAATATCCGCATTTCAAGAGTATATCCTGATGGAAAGATTTGTTGGTTTCAGTGCTAACGAAGTGATACGTAAATCGAGTCAGGCGAATTTTATCTTTGACCGTCAAACAAAGGGGAGTCATGAAATATGGTGAAACTCTAAAACTCGTGCCCGCACTACCGTGCCTCACCATCTTGGTGACTTTTTTAAAGAAACACTGTATGCTATCCTGCACCAAGCTAAGCTCAATATAGATGAATTTCTCAAGTCTTAAGGGATTGTATAAAACAAAAAGGCATACTAATGCAAAGAGTAGGTGAAATTATCCAGGCAAACACCACTGAATTTACCGCCCAATGCTATGAGCTTTACCAGTCGCCGCCTCTAGGTAGTCTGGTAAAGACCAACGAACAAGAGCTTGAACTGTACGCCGTGGTCTATCAGGCCACCACCACCAGCCTTGAGCCGGGACGGCACCCCATTGCCCGGGGTAAGAACGAAGCTAACGAGGAAGAAATCTATCGCTCCAGCCCTCAACTTGAAAAGCTTTTAAGAACCAAGTTTAGCGCTCTGGTGGTCGGCTATCGACAGGATAATAAACTCTATCACTATCTGCCACCCAAGCCAGCCCGGATCCACGGCTTTATCTACTTGTGCTCTAAAGAAGAAGTAAAGAAATTCAGCTCATTCCTTGACTTCCTCAATATACTAATAAATACTAATCTTCCGCTTCCCACGGACGAGCTCATTGCCGCCTGTCTCCGACAGATGAGTCAGGCATATGAAAACCGCCGTCGTTTTTTAGTAACCGCCAGTAAGCAGTTAGCCATCTCGCTCAGTGGTCAGTTTAATCAGCTCAAAGCTATTCTGGAGAAAATTAAAGAATGACTCAAGAAAATAGCAGTCAGCAGAGACTGGGTGTTGTTATCTCCGGCTCACTAAACAAAGGAGTTGAAGTCAAGCTGGAAGCCCAAGCATCTGTTGAGGACATGGCCGTTGGCCGCTATGTAACCATTGAGGGACAAAAACGACGCTTCTTCAGCATGGTGACCGATGTCAGCCTAGGAGTAAGTGACCAAAGCCTTACCCTTGCTCCACCAGATATCTCCGACCCATTTATTGTCGAGGTGCTGTCCGGAACCAGTACTTACGGCATACTCCATGTCCAGTCCTATCTCACCATCGGCGGTGATGCTTCAAGTATACTTAACGGACCCCAACCAGTTAAAACTGTTCCCAGCCATTTCTCAGTGGTAAAACTAGCCAGCGACCAGGATATAGAGCTAGTCTTTGGCAAGGAAGAAGATAAAGAAAGGTTCTGGATTGGCAATCCCATGGATATGGAGACCAAGCTCTGCCTTAATCTGGCTGAGCTGGTCAAGCGTTCTAACGGTATCTTTGGCAAGAGCGGTACCGGTAAGACCTTCCTCACCAGAATGCTTCTTATTGGCATTTTACAAAAAAGTACCGCCGTAAATCTTGTCTTTGACATGCACAGTGAGTACGGCTGGGAGGGCTCGAGCGAACAGGGACGAAAGGTTAAAGGCCTAAAGCAGCTCTTTTCAGAAAAGGTGGCCGTATTTACCATTGATGAGGAAAGCTCCAAGCGCCACAAAGTGAGCACTGATTTTATCGTCAAAATAGGCTATGATGAGATAGAGCCTGAGGACATGGTGCTACTTCGTCAGACCCTGAATCTTACCGAACAGGCCACTGAAGCCACCTATCAGTTGCAACGCATGTTTGGTAAAAACTGGCTAGCGCAAACCCTGAACTTACCAGATACCGAAGAGATCAAAGACTTAAATATAAACGAGAACACTTTCCGGAACCTGAAACGAGGGCTTAATACCATCAGGCGACTTCCCTTTATAGAGCCGCATACTCCTGTTAATGCTGTAAAAAGTATTCTTGAGTACCTTGACCGAGGTATACATGTAATCCTTGAGTTCGGCAGATATACCGATATCACCGCCTATATCCTAGTGGCAAATCTTCTCACCCGGCGCATCTACGCCAAGTACCGGGAGAAAACAGAAAAGGCAATGAGTGAGGATATGGCTCAGCCACACCCACTAGTGATAACTATCGAAGAGGCTCATAAATTCCTCAATCCGGAGATCCAAAGCCAGACTATCTTCGGTACTATCGCTCGTGAAATGAGAAAGTATAATGTTACCCTTTTGGTTATTGATCAGCGCCCCAGTGGCATTGACGATGAAGTTATATCTCAACTGGGGACCAAAGTAACCTGCCTGCTTGATAGTGAACGGGACATAGACAGTGTGCTCGCCGGTGTCTCCGGCAAGAGTGAACTTAAATCGGTGCTGGCTAAGCTAGCCGCCAAACAGCAGGCGCTCATCTTCGGTCACGCCGTGCCCATGCCAGTGGCCTTCCAACCTCGTGAATACGGCTCCGCTAACTCATATAAGAGTTTTACTTCAAGTGTAGCTGACAGCTCAAAGCAAGTCCAAGAGGATATTGAGGAACTATGGGATTAGGGCTTGACAACAACTAATTGTCATGATACAATAGTTGCGAATGAGAGGCATTAGTAATAAATGAAAAGTAAAACCAGCTTAAAAGAAGATACTCGCCAGCTACTGGGTGCCAGCGGGCTAAGATTCACTAAACAGCGAGCCTTAATCATGGAGATTATTCGCCATGGGCAGGGCCATCTTGATGCCGATGAAGTCTACCGCCAGGCCCGTAAAAGGGAACCCCGCCTCAGCCTATCCACCGTCTATCGCAGCCTGCAGAAATTAAAAGGGCTAGGACTAATAGATGAGCTCCACTTTGATGGAAACCACCACCATTACGAGGTGAAACCAGCCTCAGAGCATCACCATCTGATATGCCTTGGCTGTGGCCAAGTTATAGAATTTGACTATCCCCTATCTCGTTATGTAAAGAGGCATGTCCCAAGTGCCAAAGATTTTGAGATTACAGAGACCGAGCTTCACATGAGCGGTTATTGCTCCAAGTGTTAAAAAGAGGGAAAATAGTTTTTTTATTCGTCTTATTGCAAATAAGAGGCATTTGTATATAACAAATAGAGTTTCGATTGAAACAGCAAAACAATAACAAGAGGTAATTATGAAAAGCGCTTTATGGCAAAAATTTAATATCTTTCGCCGCCATCGTGATAGTAGCCGCCACTGGGAAGGGCTGCACATAGAGGGCGATGACTTTAAAAAGGTGGCTATTGTTGGCAACCCGAACGTAGGTAAAAGCGTTGTCTTCAACCGCCTCACCGGAGCTTACGTTACCGTTTCCAATTATCCAGGCACAACGGTAAATGTATCCAGAGGCAAAGCCAAGATAGAAGGTGAGGAATTTGAGATAGTGGACACCCCGGGGATGTACTCCTTCATGCCAATCACTGAGGAGGAACGGGTAGCCAGATCAATACTGCTGGAAGAGAAACCAGAAGTAATCCTACACGTGGTGGACGCCAAGAATCTGGAGAGGATGCTACCCCTCACCTTCCAGCTCATTGAAGCTAAACTGCCCGTCATCCTAGAGCTCAACATGATGGATGAGACCAAAGCCGCTGGCATAGAAGTTGATATTAAACAACTTGAGCAGGAACTGGGTATCCCAGTAGCTGCTACGGTGGCGACTACCGGGCAGGGTATAAAGGCTCTACGAAGGACACTGGTGGAATATGTTACAAGATAAAGCGACACCGCTTAAGTATGATGACACTATAGAGTCGGCCCTGAACGACCTAACAAGCCTGCTTAAAGGGGATTACGCCATCTCCAAAAGAGCCTTAGGGCTGCTGCTCTTGCAGGAAGACCAACAGATAGAAAGCCAAGTCAAAGGCCAAGAAGGATCACAGTATCCCCAAATCCAAGGTATTGTGGCCAAAGCCAGAGCCAGCTACAGCCAACCCTTAAGCTACGTCATTACCTTGAGGCGGCAGCAGGAGACAAAACGTATCCTAGCTGGAGCAGTAACCTCAGAGGAAAAGTCAGGTAAAAAGCTTACCGAGAGGATAAGCCGGGCCATGATGAACCCCATAACTGGTATCCCTATCCTCCTAGTCGTTCTCTACTATGGTCTATATCAGTTTGTCGGCGTCTTCGGCGCCGGATTTATGGTTGACTTTATTGAGAGCACCATATTCGGGGAATGGATTAACCCCTGGATTACTAATCTCGTTACCAGTATTATCTCCTTCCAAATTATTCAAGATCTTTTTGTCGGCGAATATGGAATCATCACCCTGGGCTTAAGCTACGCTATTGCTATAATCCTCCCAATCGTGGCCACCTTCTTTATCGTCTTCTCCATAATTGAAGACAGCGGCTATCTCCCCAGACTAGCCATGCTTATTGACCGGGTATTCAAGAAAATCGGTTTAAACGGCCGGGCAGTGATACCCATGGTACTGGGTTTCGGTTGTGACACCATGGCTACTGTGGTCACCAGAACCCAGGAGACAAAACGCGAGAGGGTCATCACCACCCTACTGCTGGCACTGGCTATCCCCTGCTCAGCTCAGCTGGGGGTTATCTTTGGCATCCTATCAGGTAGCACAGTAGCACTACTCATCTGGATGGGGACAATAGCCCTAGTATTTCTGCTGATAGGCTACTTAGCATCAAAGGTCATCCCTGGAGAGCAAACCAGCTTCTATATGGAAGTGCCACCACTAAGACTGCCCATACTATCCAATGTGCTGACCAAAACATATAGCCGGCTGCAATGGTACCTTACTGAGGTTATCCCACTTTTCATCTACGCCAGCATTTTACTCTGGCTAGGAAAACTAACCGGACTCTTTGATCTTATCATCAGCGGTCTTGAGCCCGTGGTTGAGTTTATCGGTGTCCCCGGCGACGCCGCCGTTGCCTTTCTCTATGGCTTCTTCAGACGGGATTTCGGAGCCGCCGGATTATATGACCTACATAGCGAAGGGATACTAATTGGGATACCACTGGTGGTATCGGCAGTTGTCCTCACCCTCTTCATGCCTTGCATTGCTCAGTTCATGGTGATGCTAAAAGAGCGGGGCGTTAAAACAGCGCTAGCCATCACTCTGTTTATCTTCCCCTTTGCTTTTGTGGTAGGATATATCCTCAATCTGGTACTGACTACTCTGGGAGTGTCACTATGATGAAATGCCCACTTTGTGGCCATGAGTTCCAAGAAGAAAACGGCAAAACCACCTGTCGAGGGTGTCCATTGGCTAGATCCTGTCGCATGGTGAAATGTCCAAACTGCAACTATGATGTGCTTATTGAACCAAAACTAATAAAGGCCCTTAGGGGCTGGAGGAGAAAGAAAGATGGAAACAGCGGAACAAGCTGAAGAAATCCTAGAAACACTATGGCTCCGCACCGAGGAGAAAAAAGAAGACTACATTCCTCTAGATGAACTGAAGGGAATGAAGAGGCCCATAGAGCAACTACTCAAGGCTGGTTATATTTCCCTCTCTGACAACCGTATCAACTTGACCAGTCGGGGACGTCCTGAAGCGCTAAACGTGATCAGAAGACACCGACTGGCCGAGCGTCTACTGACCGATGTTCTCAACACCGGTGATATGCTCACCCATGAGAAGGCCTGCAAATTTGAGCATTTACTTGACCGGGGGCTGGACGAAAGTATCTGCAGTTTACTGGG
>Ga0187827_10004265_pt1 | contig 17718 bp, 18 predicted proteins | sample ETNtaG_39_FD_167969 | JGI IMG/M metagenome (GOLD analysis project Ga0187827, IMG submission 167969) | Marine microbial and viral communities from oxygen minimum zone, Eastern Pacific Ocean - ETNP2014_SV_150_PacBio MetaG (Illumina Assembly) | ecosystem: Environmental > Aquatic > Marine > Hypoxic... | reverse complement strand
GGTTTAATCTCTTTTAAAATATCCAAAACTTCACTAAGTGAAAAATGAGACGGATGAGGATTAAATCTCAAACAATCAATTATAAAATATTTTAAATTTTTTAATTTATTTAGGTTTGAATTTGAAAGTCCGTTACAATCGCTAATATATGCTGTATTGTTAAATACATAGCCAACACTATTTATTTTTCCATGTCTCACTTTAATAGATTTAAATTTAATTGATTCCTTTTTAGAACCTAGAGAAAAAATATTTTTTAAATTGTTACCATTTAATATTGCTGGATATTCAGTTCCATCATTAAAAAAATATGAAAAGTTATTTTTAAAATAAGACAAAGTTATTTTATCAGCATAGATATTTATTTTTCTCTTATTTTTTAAAAAAAAAACCCTTAAATCATTAATTCCATGAGTTTGATCGGCATGTTTGTGGGTATATAAAACTGATGAAATATTTTTTATTTTGTTCCTTAATAACTGAAACCTAAGATCTGGTGACGTATCAATTAAGATATTGTTATTCCCTTTTGAAACGAGAACGGAACACCTTGTTCTATAATTTTTTATATTTTTTTTATTACAAAAGCCCCAAAATCCGTCCGCTCTTGGTACACCCATAGAACTTCCACAACCTAAAAATGTTAGAAAAGTTTTCACTGATTTAATGAAAATAATTTATTAAAATTATTAGATGTATAAACTATTAAATCATCATAAGAAATTTGTTTGATTTGAGCCAACTTCATCGCTGTATATTTTATAAATGAAGGCTCATTGGTAGATCCTCTCTTTGGTATTGGTGCAAGAAAAGGTGAATCAGTTTCAATAAGAAGTCTGTCATTTGGTATTAAAGATGCTGTTTCCTGTAATTCTTTACTTTTATTAAAAGTAATTATTCCACTTAAGGAAATATATGCTCCTAGATTAAGCATTTTTTTTGAAAAATCAGGAGATCCTGTAAAACAATGCATAAGAATTTTTGGATTCCTAGAAGAAAAATCATTTAAAATTCTAAAAGTATCAATTTCAGCATTTCTAGAATGAACTATTATAGGTAGATCAAGATCGATTGCTGCCTCGATGTGTTCAACAAATTTCTTTTTTTGAATTAATTTATTGCTATTTTGGTAGTAATAATCTAGGCCCGTTTCACCTATGCCAATAATTTTGTTATTTTCATTCCTAAGCGAAATTAGCATTTTTTTATCTACGTTAATATGATCTTTGGCTTCGTGGGGATGAATTCCTATACTTCCATATATATTTTTATATTTTATAATTATTCTTTTAACCATTTCAAAGCTTTTTAAACTTGTAGAAATAGTCAGCAGACATCCAACCCCAGATAATTCCGCCCTATTTACAATTTCATTCAATTTTTCATATAATGGTGAATGGTCTAGATGACAATGTGAATCAATCATCGCTTTTTTCAATCTTTTGAAAAAGTATTCCCTGATTTATTATTTTTGTTCCGGGCTTATTTATAAAGTGATCAGTAATACTGCTAAGTTTTAAAGTTTTTGAATTTAAACCTAAGGAACCAAGAGTTTTGTTTGCTGAAAAAGGTATTAACGGCAACAACAAAATTGAAATTTTCCTTATTATTTCCAAAGAAACGTAAATTATCGTATTTAATCGTTTTTTATCATCTTTCTTATTCCATGGAGCTTCATCATTGAAATATTTATTTGCATTAGATGATTTGTCAATAATAAATTTTACATATTCATTTAGCTGTTGGTTATCCATTAAAGATCTAATCTTATCAAGATTATTATTAAAGGAATTTAAGATTTTTAAATCTTCAGAATTAAAATCAAAATCGTCTGGAACAGTATTTTTGCAGTTTTTTTCCACAAAAGAAAACGTCCTTTGACAAAAATTGCCATAATTATTTGCCAAATCGCTGTTTATACAATTTTCTATATTTTTATTACTGATATTTCCATCGTTACCAAGCGAAACTTCTTTTACGAGATAATATCGTAATTGATCTAGTCCATAATTTTTGATCACCTCAAGTGGGTCGAGAATATTACCTTTTGATTTAGACATTTTCTCTTTATCGGATAGAATCCAGCCATGTCCGTATACCCTGTTAGGGGGGTTAATATCAGCCGCTAACAAGAAAGCCGGCCAATATATTGCATGAAATCTCAAGATATCTTTTCCAATAATGTGTAAGGTTGCTGGCCAAAAACTTTTGAATAATTTATCTTCAAGATTAGGGTAATTTAATGCGCTAATATAGTTTGTAAGCGCGTCTAACCATACATAAATTATATGTTTTTTATCATTTGGTACTTTTATGCCCCATGAAAAAGATTTCCTGCTAACAGATAAATCTTTTAGTCCTCTTTTAACAAAACTTATAACTTCATTTCTTCTTGAAATAGGTAAAATAAATTTAGGATTATTATTATAAAACTCTAATAACTCATCTTGAAGTGAAGATAATTTAAAAAAAAATGATTCTTCTTCTACCCAATCTACTAATGATCCTGAAATTGTTGAAATTTTTTTGCCATCCTTTTCAGCTATTTCATCTTCATTATAATAAGCTTCATCTGATACAGAATACCAACCTTTATATTTAGATAAATATATATATCCTTTTGATTGTAGCTTTTCCCAAAGAAATTGAACTGCTTTATGGTGCCTTTCTTCAGTTGTTCTTATAAAATCATCATTAGAAAGATTCAAACTTTTGGTAAGATTTTGAAAAATTTTACTAATGTTGTCGCAAAAATCTTTTGGTTTTTTATTGTTTTTTTCTGCTGATTTTTGAATTTTTAATCCATGTTCGTCAGTGCCTGTTAGAAAAAAAACGTTATATCCATCCAATCTTTTAAATCTAGCAAATACATCAGCAATGATACTTGAGTATGCATGGCCCATATGGGGATTGGCGGAGGGATAATAAATAGGTGTGGTAATATAATAATTCTTATTATCCATGAACTATATTTTCTTTTATCTGATAAAAAGTATTATTCATATCAATATTATATTTTCTAAAACAATTTAAATCATGTAAAACTTTAGAGTAATTTAATAATATTTTGCTTTTATTATTTGTTTTTATAAGTTCTTGGAAAAAGAAAAGTTCTATAGTATTTTGCAATAAATTTAGATTAGTATTATTTTTATTCCTTGAAATAAACTCCATCAAATTAGAAATTATGTTGATTAAATTTGGATTACTTAGGTCAATAGAAGCTTCATTAATAAGCTTAACAAGATTAAGAATAATTCCTGGAGAGTCATAAAAACTCTTTATTTTTTCGAGTAGATTTATATCAATTTTTAAATTGAAATATATTAATAAATTTTCTAATATTTTCTTCTTTTCCTGATTTGAAAAAAAAATCTTAAATTCAACACATCTAGATTTCAAGGTTTCAGCCAATTTAATAGAAGAATTATGTATAAGAATAAGGAAAGTGTTCAGGTTAGGTTCTTCAATAATTTTAAGCAATGCGTTAACTGAATGTAAATTTAAATATTCTACATTATCAATTAAAATAAATTTATTAATTTTTTCAAAATTTGTTTTGTTAAGATAATTAACCATATCTCTAACTTGCTTGATGCTTATAGATCGTTTATCAGCAAAGTTTTCTAATAAATAAAAATTAGGATGATAATGTTTGTTAATTAGTCGAAAAGATTTATTTAAAGGATTGATTGTAAAATTCTTAAAATCATAAGAATAATCTTCTTTATCGCTTAAAATAAAATTAATGAAATGATATGCAAAAGTTGCTTTTCCCAAACCAGACTGTCCGGAAAGTAAGATATTATTAGGTAATAAATCGTTTTTATATAATCTTATAAATAAATTAAAATATTGCTCATATGAAAATAGCTTTTCTTGTTTGTTAGATAAAAAATCTGTAGTAAAAATTCCTTTTTTTTTCATTTATTTTATTAATTTTTTAACCTGATTAAAAATAATATTCTGATTTATTCCATATTTGTTAGAAGAATTAATAACCATATATTTTGATTTATTTTTATTACAAATCTTTAAAAAGCCGTTTTGAACCTTTTTATAAAAAGATTTTTTAAATTTATCATATCTATTGATTGTTTTTCTATTAGATATCCTTGATTTTAATTTATTAACATTCAAAAACATCAAAAACGTATAATCGGGTTTAATTGTTCCCATTATTTCTTTATTAATATAATTAATGAAATGTTTTTTAACGCCTAAGCCATAATGTTGATAAGCTAAAGTTGAATCTATAAACCGATCGCAGACAATTATTTTTTTTTTGTAAAATGGTTTTATTTTTTTTAAAAAATTCTCGTTTCTCGCTGCAAGATATAGTAGTGTGTCTGTGAGCGGATTAAATCCTTTATTTTCATTTTTTAGTAAGAAACTTCTAATATGTTCTGCGTTTTTTGAGCCACCAGGCTCTCGTAAATAAACACAGGATATTTTTAAAGATTTCAGTTTCTTTATCAGAGATAGTGAATGAGATGATTTACCAGAACCTTCTATTCCTTCAAAAACAATAAAAAAACTTTTTTTATACATCGCCCCAAACAAAAAAGTTAAATGACCTAATTAGTCTTGAGAAGATATTTACTTTTTTAATTTCTTCCATTGAAAAAATGTCATGTTGAGCAAATAATTCGTCGTTTAAAAAAATATTTAGCACACCTAGTTTTTCATCTTTTTCTATAGGTGCGCGAATAGGTCCGTTGTATTCAATATATGCGCTGATAGATTTTTTTTTTCTTTTCGGTACTGTAATATAAATGTCATCTTTAGCATAAATATTAACTTTGTTTTTTTTCCCTAACCATGTATCTAAGGAAGAAAATGTTTCATTTTTTTTAGCGATTTCAATAGTGTCAAATTTAGATAGTCCATGCAGTAACATTTTTCTTGACTCTTTTGTTCTAGCAGACTTATTTTTAAATCCGCTGCCAACAGCAGTTATTCTTCTGCCATTTCGTAAAATCGATGAAGCTAAAGAATATTGTTCTACAGTTAGAAATCCAGTTTTCAATCCATCAACTCCAATATTTTCATATAGTAATGCATTTCTGTTACCTTGGGTTATTGGATCGCCTCCCGTTCTGCTCCATGTAAAAGATGTCTCCTTAAAATAAGTATAATATTCAGGATAATTTTTAATTAAATAATTAGACATTTTTAATATATCTCTGACAGTTGAATAATTATTGCTATCTCCAATACCTGAAGAATTTGAAAAATTAGTGTTATTCATTCCAATTTCTTCTGCCTTTTCATTCATTAAAACAACAAATTCATTTTCGGATCCAGAGATGCCTTCTGCTAAAGCTACACATGCATCATTTCCAGAAATAATAATAATACCCCTCAATAAATTATCTACGGATATTTCATCATTTAACATTATAAACATTGAAGAATAACCGCTTTGAGACATTCGCCAGGCTTTTTCTGATATTACAAATTTTTCATTTAAGGCAATCTCACTGTTTTTTAATAATTCAAATGCGACTATTGCGGTCATTATCTTTGTCATTGAAGCTGGGTATATTTTAATATCAGGATCTTTTTCATATAGAATTTTACCAGATAAATAATCTTGTATAATTGCTGTTTTTGCTTTGATGTTAATTTCTGCATTTAAAAAAGAATTGTTAAATAAAATTATGAAGAATAATATTTTTGATAAAAAAGTTTTCATTTATTTGTATTTATTATATTTAAATTTTCAAAACCTAATTTATTTAAACTAAAATAAGTATCTTTCACAGAACTAAAATAAGCGTGGGGTCCCGAATAAACCTTAAATTTATTCTTAGATATTTTCTTAATTTTAATATTTTTCAAGTTTGCTTCTTTTTCAAATCTATTTTTAGCTGTTTCTGCAGATTCGAGAAAATAAAATTCAGCAATATCTATTACATAGGAAGGTTTCTTTTTTTTAACTTTAATTTCAGGTGTAGAAGTGGACATATTATTTATATTTATTGATGCTACTGGTGCTTTGTCGGCAACTTTTTTTTCTTCATCAAAAATCGACGCTTCTTTCGCAATAAACTTATCATTATCCCTGATTGATAAAACTTCAACATACGGATTATTAATATCTAATTTCAATTTATCTGCCATCTTTTTTGTAATAACTATATTGTAAATTGAGGGATAATTAATAGTTTTTCTTATTTTTGCTGTTAAAGATCTAGAATTAAAGGGATTAGATATACTCACCAAAGTATCGTTTTTTAAAAAATGATGCAAAACATAATTTTGACCATTGTCTAATTTTTTGTCTACAATCTTGCTCTCGAAAACAGAATTGTCATAAATTAAAGCAAAACCTTTAGAAGAATAAGTTGGTTCTTTTATTTTTGAAGTTTTTTTTATAATTTTCATATCTTGAGTACATGAAAATAAAAAAACAAAAATATATATATAAACTAGGCTAAATTTCATTTCTTATCATATTTGCTAAAGTGCAAACAGTTACTCCAAATCTTAAGGATCTATTCCATTTTAATATTTTTTCATAATTTTCAAAAACCAAGAATGCTGGTGAGTTCTTGTTTCCCTCTATTACTGCTAGGTCAGGTATAATTAATGCGGCTTTATATTTATCATTTATCTGTTGAATATCAACTATACCTTTATTTTTCCAAGCTTTGATTGGCAGATAATTTTTAATTTTTTTAGCAGATACATTGATATATTTTTCAGATATTGGTTTAGTTAATTCAACTTTATGGAAGCATGATGATTTATATTTCCAGCCAATTTTATTCATGTAGTTTGCGGCAGATGCGACAGCATCATAAAGAGATTCTTTTAATTCAATTTTACCATTTTTATCATAATCAATTGCATAATTTTCAATTGTAGAAGGCATAAATTGAAAATTTCCAAATGCCCCTGCCCATGAACCATATAAAGTATCAGGATCAACCAATTTTTGATCTATTAGGTTTAAAAGTATTAGTAGTTCTTTTGAAAAGAATTCACTTCTTCTCTTATCAAAGCTGAGTGTAGCAAGTGATGAAATTATATCCATTTTTCCAACATGTTTACCAAAATTTGTCTCTATTCCCCACAACGCTAACAGTAGCTCTCTTTCAACATTAAATTTTTTTTCGACTTTATCAAAAAGTTTTTGATTTTTTATTAATAACGCTTTTGCTTTAAGCATTCTAGAATATGTTGCTCTTTTATTTATGTAAGTTTTTGTATCTTCAAAAAATTCTGGTTGATATCTATCATACTTAATCACTTGTTCTAAATATTTTACATTTTTAAAACTATTATTAATTGTTTCTTCGGAGATTCCTTTGTTTAAAGCTCTGATTTTAAATTTATTGAGCCAAGTATTAAAATCAAATTCCATATTAGAATATGTAAATTGTGGGTAAGTTAAGAGAAAAATAAGTAATAACTTTTTTATCATTATTTATTTATTTATTTTGATTTAAGTCTTTTAAGTAAATAATTACAGCAATCCAAATAAAAATAAAGCCTATTAACTTATGAATGCTAAATATTTCATTGAAATAAAAAATGCCAAGTAAAAACTGACTGGTTGGCACAATAAAAAAAATCATTCCAGTGGTCCCAAGGCCAGCGAGTTCAACTCCTCTTAGATATAAATATAGTGGAATTACTGTCATTGGGCCTGCTAAAAAAAGCCAAAACATAATACTAGGATTCGAAAAACTAAAATCATTTAAGCCATTTTGAAATATTAAATAAAAAAGAAGTAAAGCTATGGGAGAGATAAATATGCTTTCTATAAAAAGACCAATATCTGTTTGAACATTAATTTTTTTTCTTAACAGGTTATAAGTGCCCCAAACAATTGCAATAACAAGGCCAATCCATGGGATGGATTTAAAGTTAAATAAAAGATAAATTATCGAAATTAGAACTAAAAGAATAGAAACAATTCTTCCTTTGTTTAATTTTTCTTTAAAAAAAACAAATCCAAATAAAACACTTAAAATAGGAAAAATATAGTATCCAAAACTTGCATCGATCAATCTGTTTGTAACTACAGCATAAATCCATGTAAACCAGTTAATAAAAATTAACAATCCTGATATAAAAAGCATAAATAATTTTTTTTTTTTATTTAAAATTTCAAAAAATAAATGCCATCTTGAATACAGACTAATGGTCAAAAGCAAAATAAAAGCTGTCCATATTGTTCTATGAACTACTAGTTCCACAGGACCGGCAAAAGACACGTATTTAAAGTAAAAAACACCTATGATGCCCCACCAAAATGACCCTGCAGAACTAAATATTAATCCATTTAATAATTTATTTTTCATATCTTTTGTTAATAATTTTTATTCACCTCTTTAATTAATTCGGTGTTATTGCTTATTATATAAATGTTCCTTATTGATTGCTAATATGATATTTTGTTGAAGTAGTATTACTATATTAAACAAATATTTTATAATCGAGTCTTAAATTAATAATATGAATTCAAAAAAAAATAAAATGATATTTGATATTGCTATTATCGGTGCTGGCCCAGTGGGAATAGCTTTCGCCTGCAATTTTGCCAAAACAAATATGAAGATCGCTATCATTGAAAAGCAATCAAAAAAAATTCTTGCAAATCCAAAAATAGATGGTCGGGAAATAGCTTTAACTCACCGTTCAGCTGACATATTAAAAGAGTTAAGTGTCTGGCAAAGTATACCTGCCAAGTTAATAACAATAATCAAAGAAGCGAGAGTTTTAAATGGTAATTCTAAATATTTTTTAGATTTTACACATCAACAGATACAAAAAGAATGCCTAGGATATTTGATTCCAAACAATTTAATTAGAAAATATCTTTATAAAAGGTTAAAAAACCTTCCTAATGTAACATTGATAGATGAGGTAAATTGTATATCGATAGATACTAGTAATAATGAATTTTCTTCAATCCAATTGTCCAATGGTGAAAAAATAAAAGCATCATTAGTTGTTGCTTCAGATAGTCGTTTTTCAGAATCTAGAACATTAATGGGTATCTCAGCATTTGTTCACGATTTCAATAAAAATATGATTGTTTGCCGAATGGAACATGAGAAGCCTCATAATAATATTGCTTATGAATTTTTTCGTTACACTCAAACACAAGCATCGCTACCGTATATCAATAAACAATCATCAATCGTAACTACGGTATCCAAAGAAACATCTAGATCATTAATGGAAATGAAAGATAAAAAATTCAATAAAGAAATACAGAACAATTTTAATAATTTTTTTGGAAAGATGAAATTGATTGGAAAACGTTACTCTTATCCAATGATTACAGTATATTCAAAAAAATTTGTTGCCCGTCGATTTGCACTAATTGGTGATGCTGCGGTAGGTATGCATCCAGTTACCGCCCATGGATTCAATTTAGGCCTAAAAGGACTAGAAATTATAAGTAAGGAAATAAAATTGGCTATAGAACGCAAAATTGATTTTGGTTTGCCTTTGGTTCTTAGAAAATACCAATCCAAATTACACCGAGTTGCCATACCTATATATTTAAGCACTAATAGCATAGTCAGCCTATATACAAACACTACTGTTCCGGCCATGCTTGCAAGACAATTAGTTTTAAGGGCTGTCAACAACATTAAACCGATCAAACAAACTTTTTTACAAGCATTGAGATAAAGCACTGTTTTAAAAATAACTCGAAATTCATTTTTCTTGTTTCGTAAATGGCGATAAAAGTATTATTGTGTATTTAATTTATTAATACGTATTATTTTCATTGGACATACTTTTGCCGACGCTTTGTTAGCTTCATATTCAGTGTCATCGACCTTAATAGTGTAGAATCCTTTTTTATTTTTTGCTCCTAATAATAAACTTCTTCCATCTTTTTTATTCATCTTCCATCTTTGGGGAGCTAATTCGATACAATAATTACATCCTATACACTTTCCTCTTTGGTAAGTAATTTGTATCATTTGCTATTTACAATTTTATACAATTTGTCACTTGATCTCACTGTGTAGGCTAACTTCATTGAGAAATTATCTCCTTTTTTTACACTTTTAACTTGCTTATCATTAAGTCGTATTTCTCCAGCTACTGTTTCAATTATTCCTGTTGTCCTTCCTATAATAAGTATATTATCCCCCTCTTTAAGTTGTTGTGTTTCCAGATCAAATTCTGCTACTTGTATTTTCGTAAAATAGTTTTTTGCTTTACCTAAATAAATTTTCTTTTTCAAAGCTTTGGAGCCATGAACCCCTGTCCATTCCCCCAATTTTTGCCCCAAATAATAACCATCCCAAAAACCTCTATTATAAACGGTTTCCAATTTTTTTATCCACCCTTTTACCTTTTCCTTGTTATATGTTCCTTCCAAATATGCATCGGCAGCCTCTCTATAACTTTGGGTAGTTGTTTTAACATATTCAGGAGATCTTCCTCTGCCTTCTATTTTAAGAATGTTTATTCCAGAATCCAAAACTTGGTCTAAAAATCCTATTGTACACAAATCTTTTGGTGACATAATATACTCATTATCAATATCAAACTGATGTCCATCTTCTTTATCTGTAACTGTGTATGTTTTTCTACAATTTTGAATACAGGCTCCTCTGTTTGCAGAAGAATTAGTTGTATGTAAGCTCATATAACACTTGCCTGAAACCGCCATACACAAAGCTCCATGAACAAAAATTTCAATCTGTAATAAATTTCCAGAAGGTCCCTTTATCTGTTCTTTTTCTATTTCTTTTGTTATTTCTTTTATTTGAAGCAAGGACAATTCTCTTGATAAAATAAGCACTTCTGCAAATTGGGAAAAAAAACGTATTGTTTCTATATTTGTAATATTAGCTTGAGTAGAAATATGAACTTCCATATCAATAGATGCTGCATAGCTAATAACAGCTTGATCAGATGCAATGATAGCAGTAATGCCCGTTCGTTTAGCTGTCTCCACAATTTTTTTCATTAATATTAAATCGTGGTCATAAATAATGGTATTGAGGGTAATATAGGTTTTAATATTTTTACTATTACAAAGTTCGGCTATTTCTACTAAATCTTTCAAAGTAAAATTAATAGAGGATTTAGACCTCATGTTTAATTGTTCTATTCCAAAATAAACAGAGTTGGCTCCGCCTTGTATTGCCGCTTGTAAAGATTGCCATGAGCCAGCGGGTGCCATTATTTCTATTGCTCTATTTTTCATAATAATTTCAAAAATATAATTTATAATCTTAACATATAATTTGATTCTCATTGAAACATTAAGATCCCACATTAAATTGAATTTTAACTATTTGATTCTTTAATGGCTTAAACCATTGGAAAACTAAGTTTTCTTATTTTGTTGCCTGAAACATATTTGTTAAAATATACAATTAAGGTATAAACGTTTTACTTTTTATTTCAAAACTAAAGAAAACTGGTCAGTTTTGGATTAAAAACAGGGTTTGCAAATAGAAAGTTAAGGAAACCCTTGTAGGAGAGGTGGCTGAGCGGTTGAAAGCACTGGTCTTGAAAACCAGCAATGGGGCAACTCATTCGTGGGTTCGAATCCCACCCTCTCCGCCAATAAATATATTAAATTTTAAAATTCTTCAAAAGTTTCGATACCTTATTGTTTGGTATTTTAATTTCTACTTTTTTATTTAAATACCATTTAAATAAACTCTCATCGTCAATATTTAACAAATCATCCAGTTGTTTTAATTCAATGATGCTGAAATCATTGACATGTTTTTTGATAAAATTGCTTAACAGAAGCTCTGTTTCCTTAACACCTCGATATACTGATCGATACAAAATTTTTTTCTTAAGTAGATCAATACTATTCATAGTTCATTTAAAATAGGTATATAATATAGAACAATGAGTCATTCTAATAGTTATGAATTCTTATTAAAAGACATTTCTACACTTAAAAGAGTTGGTCAAAAAACTAAAAAAATATTAAAGAAAAAAAAAATTGAGACTTTATTTGATGTCTTGCTACATTTGCCTCAAGCCTTAGTTGATAGATCTAATTTAATTAATATTAATGAGCTGGAAATTGGAAAAATTTGCACTGTAAAAGTTCAAGTTATAAAATATAATATTCCAAGAATTAGAAACTTGCCAAATACTGTTAAATGCGAAGATTCAACTGGAATAATAAATGTTGTTTTCTTTAATAGCAGAGAAGGATATATAAAAAAAATACTACCCATAAATGAATGGGTAATTATAAGTGGTAAAGTAAATTTTTATAATAATAAATATCAAATCACCAACCCGGCATACGTAGTTTCTTTAGAAAAGGAAGATTTTGTTAAAAAAATTATTCCAAAATATTCATTGACAGAAGGAATTAGTGAAAAGGTTTATAGAAATATTATTGAACAAGTACTTAAAAAATTACCATTTTTTCCAGAATGGCATAATGATAATATTATGAAAAGATTTGATTATAAAAACTGGAGAGAATCCATATTACATTTACACAATCCAAAAATTAAACAAGATTTTCAATCAGATTATTATAGAAGATTGGTCTATGATGAAATATTGTCAAGCCTCATTGTTTTATCTCAAATAAGGAAAAAAATTAAAAAAATAAAGAAGAAGCCAAAAATATTTAGAAATAAATTAAGCAATAAAATAATCAGTAATTTCCGTTTTCAACTTACCAAGAATCAAATTGATGTTATCGGTGAAATAAATAGAGATCTATTTTCTCAATCAAAAATGTTTAGACTCTTGCAGGGTGATGTAGGTTCGGGAAAAACCATAGTAGCATTAGTGGCTGCAGCCAATGTTGTAGAATCAGGATATCAAGTTGCATTTATGGCCCCAACTGAGATATTGGCAAATCAACACTATATATTAGCTAATAAAATTTTTAACGAGAGTAAGATTAAAACTGATTTTTTATCTGGCAAAACAAGCAATTCAGAAAGAAAAATAAAAATTAATGCACTAAAAGAAAATAATATAAATATAATATTTGGTACCCATGCATTGTTTCAAAAAAAAACAGAATTTGGAAATTTAGGTTTAATAATAATTGATGAACAGCATAAGTTTGGTGTGAAACAAAGAATGGAGTTATCAAAAAAAGGTGGTGAGAATTGTGATATATTAGTGATGTCTGCAACACCCATTCCTAGAACTTTGATCATGACTTTTTATGGTGATATGGATGTGTCAAAATTGACAGAAAAACCATCTTATAGAAAAGAAATAATATCTTTAAGCAAGCCTGAGATTAAAATAAATGAAGTAATAAAATTTATAAAAAAAGAAATTACTAACAAAAATCAAATATTTTGGGTATGTCCATTAATTGATGTGTCAAAAAAATTAGATTATGAAGCAGCAGTTCAAAAATTTGAATATTTAAATAAAGTTTTTACTGGAAAAGTTGGGTTAATTCATGGATCACTTAAAAATGAACAAAAGGAAATTGTTCTAAAAAATTTTTTAGATAAAAAAATTCAAATATTAGTATCTACCACTGTGATTGAAGTTGGTATCGATTTTCCAAATGCAAATGTTATTGTTATTGAAAATTCAAATAAATTTGGTTTATCACAACTTCATCAATTAAGAGGAAGAGTTGGTAGAAGTAACATGCAGGCAACTTGCATCTTATTATATAAAAAAAACCTGAGCGAAAATGCAAAAAAAAGAATAAATATACTGAAATCAACAAATGATGGTTTCAAAATAGCAGACGAAGATATGAAATTAAGAGGTTTTGGTGACATATTAGGTTACAAACAAAGCGGTATTAAAGAATTTAAATTAGCCGATCCAATTCATCACGAGAAATTATTTAAAATGGCAGAGATTAATATCAAAGAAATTGAAAATAACAGAGAAAATCTTAAAAAATATGAACCTTTGATAAAACTATATGATAAAGCTGAAATTATTAATCAGATTGATTCCTAATTAATTATTTAGGCTCTGAAGATCCTGCGGATACAATAAATCTTGACGCTTCCTCAAAAGACATATCTAAATAAATTACTTCTTCTTTAGGAAACATTAATAAAAAACCACTGGTTGGGTTTGGGGTTGTGGGCACAAATACATTAATCAGGTTTTGTTTTGACTTACTGCTTATTTCGCTCTTATTTTCTCTCGTAGCAAAACCCACTGCCCACGAACCTTTACGAGGATATTCAACTAATACAACATTTTTTTTATTTTTTTCACTTTTAGTAAAAATATCTAACATTTGTTCAAAAGCTGAATAAATAGTTCTTAAAATAGGAATTCTTTTTAAAATATTATTAAATATTTCTAATAATTTTTTTCCGATAAAAGATAATGACAGCCATCCAATAAACGTTATTAAAATAATTGAAATGATTATTTCAACTCCTGGTATATCGTATGGTAGATAGTTGTTTGGGTTAAGCTCTTTAGGTAATATTTTTGATGAAATTTTAATAATGAATAATGTTAGGTAAATAGTTATACCTATTGGAATCAAAACTACAACACCGGCAATAAAATTATTTCTTAATCTTGCTAAAACACTTCTTTTTTTCTGTGATTTTTTCATTGATTATGATTAAGTAAATTGTAAAATAAAATTTAGTGGTGCAATCATATAAAAAATTGATAATTTGTAATTCAAATTCATAACATTATACATGCTTTAGTTTAAATGAATTATATTGATAGCATAAACAGAGGCAAATTTCTTAGGTTTATTAGTTGTTGCGCTTGTGGATTGATGATTTCATCATGTACTACTGCGCCAATTACTGAGAGAAAACAATTAAAAATAATTCCAGAGTCAACGTTAAACAGACAAGCTGCGCAAATATATGAGAAAGTTAAAAAGAAAGAAAAGCTAAGTAATGATTTAAATCAACTAAAGGAAATAAAGGATATTGGACATAAAATTGAACAGGCAGTAAGTGAATATTTTATACAAAACAACATTCCTGATCCAACGGCTAATTTTAAGTGGGAATATATCTTAGTAGATAATGACAAAATTAAAAATGCGTGGTGTATGCCGGGAGGTAAAATTGCAGTTTATTCTGGCATTTTAGAAATTACAAAAAATAAACATGGATTAGCTTCTGTAATGGGCCATGAAATTGCACATGCTGTTGCTAAACATTCGGTAGAACGTGCGAGTAGAAGTATGGTAGTAAACATAGGAACTGGAATTGCAGATATTATTTCGGGAGGTAAAATTTCTGGGGCCTCAAGAACTGTTGGCGTTGATGTAGCTGGAATGTTGAAACATTTAGGAATTATGTATCCGTTTAATAGAAAACAAGAAAGTGAGGCAGATTATCTTGGATTAATTTTTACTTCTTTAGCAGGTTTTGATATCAGAGAATCAGTAAAAATTTGGGAAAGAATGAAAGAAACAAACAAGGGAAAAGAACCTATTGAATGGATGAGCACACATCCATCAACTTCGAGAAGAATACAACAGATTAAAGACTGGATTCCAGGAGTAGTATTAGAGTATCCACCAATAAAAAAAATGTAATATTCTGTTGGGTTGTATTGGGTTTGAATAAATAACTTCTTCTTTAAAAGCAAAGCATCCATTATTTTGTTTTTTTTATTCAAAAAATTTTATGATTTTTAAATAGTGTTCACAATAATTTTTTTGTATTTATATCCTTAACTCTTTTTGATTCTGACCTTGGTGAAATTATAGATATTATTCTCATAAATTAAGAGATCTCTACTCCAGCAATATACTGATGAAAATGAAGAATAATAATATAGGTAACTAAGCCAATTATGATAACCAAGATATCTTTAGTTAAAGTAAAATTTTTAGTGTCCTTGATTATCAAAACTTTTTTGGAAAAAACTATGTTAATTAAAGCGTACACTCCAAAAGAGGAAAACAATATGATAGATCGCAAATCTCCGTTAGCGAACAAGTGAACAATAGACCAAATGAGAATACCAATAAGCATTGGATGTTTAATAAATCTTTTAATGTTTGTTTGTATATTTGTGGCTGCAATCAAAACTATAGAAATTGGCATCAATGCTAGTGCTATTTCTTTACTATAAGGAAAGGAATCCCATATGAGATAAAAATCTGCGTTTTTATATCCGTAAATAATAACTAAAAGCCCAACTAAGGCAATTAATGAAAATAGTCCTTTATATTTATTTTTACCAAGTTGATTGATCAAAACTTTTTTTAAAGGAAAAATTGGAACTAAATGAATGCTAAAAAAAATTATTACACCCAATATGAGTAAATTCATAATTAAACCTAAATTAAAAGCAAAACTATAGACATAAAAAATAGATATTTAAGATATATTTCCACTGAAATATAGTTTTTATGGTTAATGTTATTATAGATTATTTGAAGAAAATGAATATCAACAAATTTAATCGTCAAAACTTTAATTGGGTTATATCATATCAACAACGAGGAATTTGTAATAACATCACTTCATGACTACAATTTTAGAATTCATGAGTGAAGATCACGATAGATTAGATAATAAAATCAAAATGTATAGTGCGGAAAAATTGGTTAATATTGAACAAGCTAATGGCATTTTTCTCTTTTTTAAAAGAGAACTTGAACGACATATTACCTGGGAAGAGGATATCTTGTTTCCTATCTTTGAGAGAAAAAGTGGAATCAAAGATGATGGCCCGACTTCAGTTATGAGAATAGAACATATCCAGATCAAAAATCATCTTCAGAAAATAAAAGAAAAACTTCATGCAAAGATAATACAAAATCCTTGTAAAGAAGAAGTTGCTCTATTCAAAATGTTGGAATCACACAATGAAAAAGAAGAAAATATCCTTTATCCAGGAATAGATAATTTAACAAGTGAACAGGAAAAGAAGCAGATAATAAAACAGATGTCCGAAAATAAATAGGTTGCAATATATTGTTAATTGGATGCGAAAAATGATCGCCCTTTCCATAATTCTTATTAGCTTGACATATCTTACTAAATCAATTTAAAGGGGGTGTTGTTGTAAGTTTTACAACAACTAAGTTAAACAAAAATAAGGAAAAGTAACAATGAGTATAAAAGGTAAAGTAAAGTGGTTCAATGGAACGAAAGGTTATGGTTTCATTGAAAGAGAAGACAAGGAAAAAGATGTGTTCGTTCATTCTTCAGCTGTAAGAGAAGCTGGTTTACAGTATCTAAATGAAGGTGATGAATTAACATTTGAAGTTGAAAACGGCGAAAAAGGTCCTTCCGCAGTTAGTCTGCAAAAAGCTTAATCGTATTTCAATAAATTTCAAAGGTATTTGGGGTAGAACTTATAAAAGTTTATAATATTTAATCTCTGCCCCAACTAACTACAGCAAAAAATAAAGAAGCAAAAACCAAGCTTCCTAAAGTTTTTTCATTTATTTACATACCAATGGATAGGTATCGTAGTTTTGTTCATCTAAATACTTTAAACGATTAGGTATAGCTTCAATAATTTTTGTTTCTATTATTAAAAAATAGATTAATACATCCTAGATATTGCAAATTAAGAAAAAATATCATGAAAGCATATAAAGTTATTAAATCTAATATTCATCGTAAAGGTCTTTGCGCTGCGCGTAATATAAAAAAGGATGAAAGAATAATTGAATATAAGGGAAAAAAAATTACCCACAAACAGGCAGATGAAGATACTAAGTATGGCTATGATATTACTTATTTATTTACACTTGATAAAAAATATCTTTTAGATGGAGATTTTGAATTTAATAAAGCTCGACTA
>Ga0187827_10004262_pt1 | contig 17721 bp, 6 predicted proteins | sample ETNtaG_39_FD_167969 | JGI IMG/M metagenome (GOLD analysis project Ga0187827, IMG submission 167969) | Marine microbial and viral communities from oxygen minimum zone, Eastern Pacific Ocean - ETNP2014_SV_150_PacBio MetaG (Illumina Assembly) | ecosystem: Environmental > Aquatic > Marine > Hypoxic... | reverse complement strand
AGGAAATTTCTGAAAGGCCCTGGACATGGAGAGATTTTTTAAGTTATAGTTTTGCGGTTTAATCGAGGACATTACCGCATCTCTGGCAGTAGCTGCGATGGTCCTATCTCGATCGATTACTTGTAGTACGTATTTCAAGCGGTAACGTACAGTTTCATTGTCGTATATCGTAGTCATAGATTACCCACCCGGTTTTTGGATAGGTAATTCATGTCATTCTATGACATTTTAGAGTTACAAAAATAGTCCATTTTAGATGTTACATGACAAATAATGATAATAAATGATGGTAAAATTGACTAATATAAACGCGAGAGCTGCAGCAAGAAAACCACTAACATTACAAAACCGATCAATCCCCCTACAACTATCATCCAGCGAGCAATTCTCTTATCAGAACCGAAAATAATTGGGATAGGTCCGATGAATACCACACCTCCTGTGCTGAATCGAGTTCCCATTCCTTCTGTACTCACTTGGCCATCATGATAATCTCTTTCGTCTTTTCCAGTCTCTCGTTCATGTTTATGGGAATCGTTTCTTTTGTAGATGTCTGATTTAGAGCTCCTTGAAATGAATGATGAAATATACAATGTTATTATACCGCTTGAGATCATGAATATTCCAATTATTCCGAAGGGATCGCCATCACTTGAAATAACAGGGAAAATAATGAACAATGATATTTCCGAGCCACCCTTTACCATTGAATAAACGAGCAATCCAATTCCCATCCCTAAAGCAAGAATTGCCAAAATGAACACAATAGGGATTTTTCCATAACTCCGGCTAATATCAACCCTCCTGTTTTTATACGATCATTCATCGCTTTCGTCCAGCAGGTCCTCTTCATCCACTTCCAGAAGTTCTTCGTCCTCATCAAGAAGCTCTTCCTCCCGGATACTATCATGGCTCGATCCCGTATCGTTTTGTTCTCCCTCCAATTCTCCCTGCAGCTCATCCTCCGGTTCAACATCAGTCCCTTCAGTGATATCCTCGAAATCTTCTATCATCATTTCCTCTGTACAGTGCGGACAGTGAGAATCCGATGAGGCGACCCCCTCACCACAGTTGATGCAAACCATATCTTCTTCATCAAGCTTGGAGGCCGGTCCTGTTGGCCCATCGTCCCCCTTTGGCAATTCGGCTGGATTTTCTTCTATTTCATCTGCTTCCTTACTGGACTTTGTTGTATCGGGTTCCTTTTCGTTTTCCACTTCAGGTTGCGCTTCATCCACGGAAATACTTTTTCCTGTCACTTTTTCCTTCTTTCGCGACATAAGTATGATTCCGAAGATAAGCAATATCACCATCAGGCCGGCCACTCCGATGTAAAGGAAAAAAGAATATTCGTTACCCGTCCCGTTCAGGTCCGGCGCTTCGATTATTTCGATCATAATGGTCGTATTATCCGAGATATGCCCGAAACCGTCCGAGACCCTGAGAGTAACACTGTAGGCTCCGGGTTTCGTGAATTCCCATGTATAGATCGCATTGTCCGTTGTATCGGCGTAGGTTTCAGCCGCGGGGTCCTCGAACCTATGAAACGTCCATGAATATTCCAGCAGTTCACCGTCTGGATCACTGGAACCTGTTGCATCGAAGGTGACCTTTTCACCGGTATTAAAAATGCTGGCGTCGATGGGGCGGTCTATTATCGCCACGGGACGCGTATCAAGGGAAACGAGATCTTCGGACAATTCGGTATACACGCCAGTTATCCTGTCGTGAGCCTCGAAGCGAATCCTGTGATTACCTACTGGCAATCCCTGTAACAGGTAATAGTATTCTTTTCCGTCGTGGACATTTACGTCGATAGGCAAGCTGGGTCTCATGTACAACTTCGTAATATTATCTATGAGTACAATAATCCCGTCAGGGAAATCCCCGTCCTGGTCAGTATATGTAACAGTGAAATTAAAGTTCCCGTCGCTGGGCCCCTCATCGGGGCTAACCATCGGAGACGATAGAATTGGATTAGTATTGGAAAAGGTACCCACAGCAATGATCGTGCCATTTATTAAGTCGTAAGAATATTGAAGTTCGGTAATATTCATCCAGATACGATTAGTTTTTACCTCGACTCCTCTGGGGATTTCCATCCACCCTGTTACCGTATCATAATAGTATATCGACAAGTAGGACTGGTTGAGACCGAATGGGAACTGCTCGATTCCATAGGAAATAGAGATATTCATCCATCCAAGAAGTGCGATATCATTTCTAGTGATGTTTATGAATATACCGATATCACGGCCAGTCATATTTGATGGGTTAACTGTATAATCTAGGGTCATGGAAGTGTTCTCGCCTCCGACCTGGGAAACTAATGAAACAGTGGAGTTCGTCTCATTGTTTTTTTTGTTGTAATTCAGTATCGTACTTCTATAAACTCTGACCATTAGAGAACTTGTGTCCCTACCACCCTGCCCGTCATCAACCGTGAGTGTTAGATTGTGCATTCCAGCGCTGTCGAAACTTATCAAAGTTGAACTATCATCTCCACGGTACAATTCGCCGTCTATATCACTTGCCCATGTATATCCAAGAATATCCCCATCACCGTCGGAGCTGTAACTGGCGTTTACTGAAATTTTCTCATTAGCGAAGAATATCGATCCGAAAGCAGGTAAACTGATTCTGGATATCGGTTCGCGGTTAGGTGCTCCGAAACAGTAGACATTTCCATCAATGGTAGTGGCAATTACCAATTCGGAAACAGCAATTGATGGAGTGACCGCGGAATCAGTACGATAGGACCAACATATTTTTCCCTCCTGTGTGCCATGCAGCTGGGCCACTGCAAATATCCTTTTCTCACCAGTAGCAAAATACGCAACTTTTCCCCCCACCGATATGTCTGTTGTGATTGGCGATGACACGTTTAGGGTCATGGTAATTTCTCCCTGATCGGGGGATACCATGTATAATTTTCCCGCTTCGGATCCGAAATAAATTGAATCACTTTCGGGCGAATATGCCGTGGATGTACTAATATTGGAACCCACAGGTAGAGACCAACGGGGTGTCAACGAATCAAGGTCCAGTGCGAGCAGCCGGTTACCTATAGGGCAAAATACAGTTTCGGGTAGAATCGTCAATGAATGAGACAAGGTCAAACCCGAATTCGTTTCATAGGTCCACACTAGAGAGCCGTTGAATCTATCCAAGGCAAATATCCGTCCGTCGGTACTTCCCAGAAAAACCAGCTCACCGGATATTGATGGGGCGCCCCCCTCCACGTAACCTGGTAAGGAAACATTGAAAAGGACTGTTCCGTCATCCTCATCGAAATTTGTAAGAATATTCCCCCGGACCAGAAATATAGAGCCGTTCGCCACCGTGAGTGGTGCGGTGGGTGAAAGAGTGGTTTCAGTCTCCCATATTATATCAGCATCACCAATATCGGTGTTTACCTCCGATGTTAATCCTGAGTTCCCATCTTCGAAACCGTTAATATCTAGTGCAATCAATCGATCTTTAAAGGGAACGAAGACTTTATCATAACCGGCTGCAGGGGGATATTGGATTGATGATGAGAAATCCATCTCCCAACTCATCGTACCTTCCAGGTTGATATAAACTGAGGAAACATAACCGCTCTCCGTAACGATTATTGCCCTTTCCTTATAGATGACGGGCGAGAGTAATTCTGTTCCTGTATCCTTACGCCAAAGGGTGCGGTTGGTCAATGTCCCATTGGGTGAATATCCCCAGTGCTCCATATTCCCGCCTTTCATGGGCCATTCCCCTTCTGCTTCCCGTTTATATGCTATCAATTTGCTTGCATTGTTGTTCTGGAACCGGGTCTCGGAAAGGGCGCTGTTATATAATTCCGCGCGTATGTTCCATATATTGTTACCATTGTCTTTTACAGTCCAATTGAAAGAGAAACTTGATTGGGAGAGTTCACTTATGCTAATCCTTTTCCAGCCTATTGTTTGATTCGTACCAAAGTCCATACTGGAGGCGGTGACGATTAGGTTCACCTCAGATGTCACCGTACCAATATTTGAAACTTCAATTTTTATCGTTATATTTTCTCCAACGTAGGGACTGGTATCCGATATATTGATGTCGCTGTCCACGGAGAAATCGGGCGCCCCTATACAATAAAGTTTATCGTCATCGCTCCCGATGAACAACCTTCCATTCGATATGGCCGGGCTAGAATGAATTATATCCTCGGTGGTGTAATTCCATACCTCGTTCGTGGTCCCATCCCCGTTACCTGCAGCGTCAAGGGCCCAAATTTTACGGTCGAATCCTCCGAAGAAAACCATCCCCCCAGCAATGGCCGGTGAGGACTGGATGGACTCCCAAGTGTCAAATGCCCAGACCGGTATACCGGAAGTCGAGTTAATCGCTAGCAGATACCCATCGTAAGTTCCGACATAAATGTGATCCGTTTCCGGGTCAAATGCGGCAGTCGATTGAATCTCGCCTCCCGCACTATGGTTCCACAATTCGGAACCGTCATTGAATGCAAATGAATATATAAAATTCGCACCGGTTTCGTTGTAAGTACTAACGACGATAGCACCCGGTATCACTGTCGGAGAGGCGACTATCGGGCTTCCGATGTCCTTGATCCATAATATATCAGCAGTGGTATTGTTCCCTTCATCCGGGAGTCCCTGGTCTCCGTCGAGAAGACCGTCATGATCCATTGCGTAGAGTTTTCCGTTGTAGGAGCTGATAAAGACAGTCCCGTTATGGACTGCTGGAGAGGCGGGAGTTCCTCTAAGTGACTCACCGAATGATACGTTCCAAATTTCATCTCCGTTAATAGAGACTGCGTAGAGATTGCTGTTATTGTACATGGTCCCGAAATAGATGGTATCGTTGTAGATTGCCGGTGAGCTGTATATTTTCGTATCAACTGTGAATATGGATTCTTTAACACCGTTGGAGGAATTCACTTTCCAGAGTTTATTGCCTGCTCCGACGTAGAGGAAGCCATTGGAGTATACAGGTGTAGATAATATCTCTCCTCCCAGCCAGATATGCCAGTTCTTACTACCGTTATCAATATTTAAAGAAGCCATGTAATAATTGTTAGAGCATGCATATACTGTATTTCCAATTACGATAGGGGTGGAATCGATATCACCCTGCACAGGGTTCAGCTCCTTCATATTATAGCTCCACAGGAGATCGGCATAAAGAGGCGGTTGGGCATCGGAACGGGACGTGTGGGACATATCCCGGCAGAACATAGGCCAATCGTCATTATTTGTGTCGTTATCACTTCGGATGCCATTTGCCAGATCGAGGGTTATGGACTGCATATGAGGGCCGACGGTAGTTTTTCCTATAAGTGCATTGGGGGATTGATCAAATAAGGGAATTAGATTTCCTGTTATCATAATTGATGTGAATATTAGTGCTATTACAGTGAAAATCGATTTTCTTACAGTCATATTTATTCCTCATTGAGCCGCGTTTATTATTGGTAAAATTATTTAACGATCACTGGTGGTATTATAATTAAATCGGGGCGATCTCCACGGTAGAGCCTGTGTACTGGAGCAGTTTTTTAAGTGCCTCGTCGTACTCACTGGGACCCGCTTTTAAAAGTTTCTCTGCAAGAGGTTTTAGAAATTTCCCCACATCTCTTTGGGCATCGGAGAATTTCCATTCCCTACCCGCCGTGGCGCTTAAACATAATAGGAAGGCGAACATGGTGGATAGTGCCTGCGAGTTCTCGGGGTTCTGTTCATCAATTATTTTAATTGCAGCTTCCTTTCCCTTTGCCTTGTGTGTTTTGGCTATAATATCGGCCAGTCGGGCCTGGATCGGTAGTGTTTTCATATTATATTCGGGAAGTTGCCTTATTATTGCCATGGCCATACTGGATTCCCTTGCTTCCTTCAATAGATCACCGATCTCGCCAGCGTCGGTATTTCCCTCTGAATGTAATTTTTTAGCGATCTTTTTATCGTCACAAGCAGCCTTTAGAGCCCAGAAACCGTAGTCTTCCCAGTAATCGGACAGGATGATGGGTAATGATGGTTTCTTCCTGTAAAGCTTGGGGGTTTTGACTCTCTTCAGGACCGCTCGTAAGGCTAGTTCTTCCAGTTCCGTGGGTTTGGAAAACTTGACGAATGCATCAAGGTTTTCGCTGAAACAGTAACTGTCGTACATGAACAGATCCCGGTCTGAGGAAGAGTAACCTTCAAATATCTTCTCGTATTGCTTTTTTATCAGCATTTGATCGTTCAATTTGTAGTCCAGATATTCCTTGTATAGTGATGGGTCCGTTTCATTTACCTCGCGAAAAACACACCTTTTTGTCCCTTCGCGGCATTCGGGTCCGAACACTACTTCTACGGTGAAATCCGACTTGACATTGGGTCCGGCCATAAGAGCCGCTAACTTCCCCACGCTATGGGTCGTTTTCTCTTTCAGCGTTATCTCGTCCATGGCAACAATGGCATCTGCAGACTTCCAGTTAATCTTCAAAAAAGGAATTCTTGTCTGCATCCCCTTTGCTACCTTCGATGCAACTAGATATTTCGTGACGAACGTCCGTGGGACCTTCTCACTATGTTTCAGGTTCACAACCAGATCTCTAACGGCATCTTTTACGAATTCAGTAGACGGAGAAGGGGTTGTTCCGGTGCAAACCATGTCGTCCTTGATGGAATAAATGAATATTTTTTTCTTTTCGCACAATTCGAGGTATGTCATGAGTCGATATTCTTTATGATCATAATGCTGAATCCCGATAAGTTTTCTCTGGTCAGTTTGCCCTATCATGGCGTATGGTATCTGACCAAAAGGAGTTTTAAAAAGACCCATGAAAGGCGGTGTCTCCGAGTGCGGCAATGTAAGAGTTCCGGCATAGGCTCTCGATATTTTATCTCCGCGCTTGGAAAGCGCCTTCAGTTTCTTTGGATCGTCCCGGTATTTGCTGATGGCATGGATCCTTTTTCTGATCTTCTTGATAGGACACCTGGCACATTTCCCCTCGCATTTCGGGATTATAAGATCCGGATTTTTACCGATGATCTTGGCTTTGTTGATCAACTCTCTTTCCTGCACTTTGGAAGTTGATCTCGCTCCCGTACGAATCTTGTAATGCTGTTTACTTTTGAAAAGCCCCATACTACTTCACGGGGATATGAATGATTATGCACTATAATATTTTATGGCTTCATTTAAAGAATATGACAAATTCCGAACGATCTCTCATTATGAAAATGAACTTGTGGGAGGAATATTATATAACAGCGGCGATTCGAATCAGATGATTTATAATCACGCTATGAATAATAACCATTAAACACAAAACAAAGTTTTATAAGTCTTTACGAACAATAATCCATCGAGTTCGCACAAGTAAATGAATCTTATTAAAATGACTTAGAGGTGTTGCTGTTTGTGGAAGAGAAGTGGATTTCAGCGATTTTGTACTGCCATGATTGTAATAATTATGCTTTGTATGATCATTCCAGGAATACAAATGCCGGGAAATATTGGGGGGGCACCCACAAGGAGCAATACTCCCCCCAATGCCGTTGTCACCTCCCCGCAGAACGGAGGGAGCTATCCCGATAGCAGAGGTATATTATTCGACGCCTCGCAATCCACAGATCCTGACGGCGACCCCCTGAGCTATACATGGACCATTATGATGTTCCCGCCTCAGCCAGGGCCGAATATGTTCCCAATTATAAGATATTCCGCTACCTTTACGGAAAGTCTCGACGTTGGGAGCTGGATGGTGACCGTCGATGTTAATGATTCCATCGACAGTGCCTCACAATTGATTCAGATCTCGGTTATCCACAATAATCCACCTACCGCGGTGATAGCAAATCCCACAGCCGGTGACATCTTCACCTCCATCGAAGAAATATCATTCTCCGCTGCCGGCTCTGCTGACCCGGACGGCGACGGGCTTGCTTATCACTGGGAATCGTCTCTTGGCGGGAATCTATCCGAATCCGAATCGTTTTCAACCTTGCTTGAAGTGGGCACCCATACGATCAAACTTTACGTCCAGGACATATATGAAACTAAGAGTGATATTCAGGAGATCGAGATAACCGTGAGAATTCCCAATTATCAACCTACAATATTCATAACCGCACCTGATTCCTCCAATCCTCGCACAGGCGAGGATTTCTTGATAGAATGGACCGCAACGGATGCAAACATAAATGACATGCTTACTATCGACATTTATTACAATACGGTAAAAGGGAACGCTGACAATCATCTCATAGCAACCGGGCTCCCGGACATCGAAAGCTATCTCTGGGACTGTAGTGATCTGGAAAATGGCAAATATTACGTCTATGGGGTGGCCACGGACGGTGAGCAGGCCGAAGGAACCTCATGGAGTGCCGGCTTTGTTCATGTACACAAGAACTATTCTCCCACGCCCGTGACAGAAGTGAATATTGAGGATGACCATGATCTTTCTCCAACGCTTATTTGGGAAGAATCAACGGACCCCAATGAGGATTCGATCTCATACATAATAAATATTGGAACCACCCAGAGAGGCAAAGAAATCGTGAACGGGGAAATGACGAGTAAGAATCGCTACCGTGTTTCCTCTCAACTGGAATATAATCGAACCTATTATCTTGAGATAACAACCAGGGATAATTGGAATATGAACTCGACGATTTTCGAGACGACGTTCATTCTCGTCAATAAGGCTCCTCTCTTACCGGAGATAATTATCAATCCTCAGAGCCCTACTTCGACGACAACTCTACACTGTATTATTACAAAGGAAGCCGTGGATCCCGATGGTGACGAGTTGGATTACACATACCGATGGCACCGGATGACCCCCGGGGGCTTTTTCGAGGAGGAAACCGATATCTTCGATGAGATTGTCCCCACTTCACGTCTGAGAGCAGGAGATATGTGGAAATGCACCGTCGATGTCAGCGACGGTCACACTATGTCTGTTATTTCAAGTCCCGTTGTAACAGTTGAAAACATAAGACCTGTAGCGGTAATCGCGAGTCCGAAAACTATCGAAGAAATATACTCAACTGTAAGTGGTAGTGTTGAATTCTCCGCCAAGGGTTCATTTGATGATGATGGTGATGAGATCGATTTTCTGTGGGAATCGAATCTAGACGGCACTCTCGGGAATGAGGAGACCATCAGCTTCAGATTACGAAGCGGAGTTCACCAGATCACCCTTAGCGTTTCAGACGGGGAGGATTTGGATACTGCACGAATAACGGTAATCGTGGAGCCGCAGACCATCGTTATCGAAGATCTGTTCGTCAGTCCCGCTTCAGCCAGATCGGGGGAGAAAATAATCGTATACGCATCCATAAGGAATACCGGTGGGGATGCGGGGAAACTGCTGGTGGAATTCCTGGTAAACAATAATCCGGTAAGCACCGATACCATTGATGCGATCCCTCACGATTCCACGAGGGAATCCAAGAGATTCGAATGGGCTTCCTCCACTCCCGGTGTATTCAAAATGACTATTCGCGTCGGCGAGGCTTTCACCGAGACCACAGTGAGGGTCACCGGCTCTCAAACGGATGGCGGAGTGAGCTCACTCCCTTCATCCGGGGAAACCGGTGATAGCGGAAAAGGTCTGTGGGATCAAATATCGGGTCGGCCCTGGTTAATATTAGTTATCATCGGGCTTCTTGGCGTGATAGTAATATTCGGTTTGCTGGCTTACAAGGAGAACAAGCTTAAAAAGAAGCGGATAACCAGGGATAAAAAGAATCTAAGATCGGGGAGAGCTGAATATTCACCCATTCAGGGATTGTACGACCCTGTCCAAAACTATATGCCGGGGATGCAAACATATCTACCTCCCACACCCTTCTTCGATGAGAGAATATTCGAATCAGCCAGATTGCTTCCAGTTCCAACAAATATCCCACCAGAGAAAGTTATAGATATATCTGGATCACCCAATAATGTCGCGAATCAGCCAGCATCTCCTTCATTGGACGATTACGGAAAACGGATCGACGTGGATATGGAGGGCCTAAAATCCGAACTTAATGCGATCCCCATACCTGCAGGGAAACAAGCGCCCTTAGAGACACTTATTCCCGTTACGGATGAAACCCTTATGGTGGAATGCTACAAATGCGGTGGGGATATACCGGTCACATCCGATGATAGACCGCTCATTGTGGTCTGCCCTGGCTGCGGGACCGAAGGGGAACTCAATTAAGGGGAGCTGGTCGGACCACTACTTTGCTGCTTCCCCATCATCTACAATCGTATCGTTTCTTTTATCTCTTCCCGTATACTTGTATATTAGCAATGCTGATGAGATGACTACAAAAGCCACTATCAATACTGCTAAGGTATAATAGATTTGCAAACGATTTATTTCGTCTGAAACCTCTTTAGAAGGATTTGTTTTTTCACCAGATATATCAGAAAAAGATTCAGACTCTACCCCGTTTACCATAACCAAAAGTGAATCCTTAGCCTTATTACCATCCTTATCTATCACGTAGAGAATTACAATATAATTACCACTTTTCCCAAACTCGAAACTCGCTTTGGGACCGTACATTTCTATTTGTGTTCCATCGTATGTGAATTCCCACCTGTATTCTTTTATTTCCACGTTGTCCCAACTATTACTCCCGTCGAAAACTAAAAGGCAACCCTCATCAATAAACACGTTCTTACCAGCATTAGCGTGCGGAGGGGTCGCATCCAAGACCGTTATATTAACGAAGTCTACATCACGATTTCCGCTTTTATCAGACACTGTAAGTCTAATGGAATAATGACCAATAATATTGAAAGCAAAAGAAGTGGTTTTACCGTAGAAAGTAAGATCATTTTCAGCGTAAACAAAGCTCCATGTAAAATTTGTGATTTCGATATTGTCCCAACTTAAAGCACCGTTCAATAGTATTGAGTCGTGCTGAATGACAGTTTGGTTCTCACCGGCATTTGCAATGGGATCCGTTATGTCACGAACGTTAATATTTATTATATCGGTTCCCCAATTCCCCTCTGCATCGGCTACTTCCAATATTACGGGATAAATTCCAGCAATATTAAACTTGAATACCTGCGAACTCCCTAAAAATGTACGGAAAATACCTTCATAGATAAAGTTCCACTTATGTATGGTAATACCGATATTGTCTTGACTTTTAGTTCCATTTAAGGTAACCGTGTCATGCTGGTTGATGAATACATCTTCTCCTGCACAGGCAAAAGGAGGAGTAATGTCCTTTACTGTGATTGACAGCGTGTCGGAAGACCCGTGGTTATATTTATTATTAACATGAAGAGAGACTTCATATATCCCGGCAATGTCGAAAATATAATTAGTATCTGATCCATAGATGTATTGTTTATGTCCTTGGTAAGTGAAGGACCAGGTATAATTTGTAATATATGAAGGATTCTTGCATCCCGAAGCACTGAAAATAACCTCCTCATGTTGATTAACAATGATGTCATACCCTGCATCGGCTTTTGGAACTGGTACGCGAGCAGGATTAGTTAGTGGAAAAAAATCTTTTGTATTTGTTGTGCCTTTGATATTATATGGAATATCGACTATACCATCCATGTTCGAATCCGGTGTTATCCAATCTGACCAGTAATTACCTTCATCGGAAGAGGACCAATCATTTCTTGTTCCATTATCCAATGCTTGATTTGTTCCCCCATTATTGAAATATAATCTATTCCGAAATATTGAATTATCTTGTGTACCGGTATTGGTGACAACTCCATAGTAGTCATTAGAAATTATTGTATTGTTCATTATTGTGTTATAATCGCAATTATCATTATAATAGCTGAGGCAGATACCGTGCTTGAGGTTCGCCTCAAATGTATTTTGATAAATAGAGTTTTTCCGACAGCTTTGTAGAGAAAGGCCATTCCCTTTATTATACGCGTATGTATTTTCACTTACCGAGCAATTCAATGAATTGTAAAGAATCATCCCCTCACCGAAATTATTACTACAGATGTTTTTCGAGATAGAGCTGCTGCGTGTTACATAGATATAATTGCCGTTTTGTTGGTTTGATCGGCATATGTTTGCTGAAATTGTTATCCTATCCGAATATCTAATATTGATACCATTAATGGTGTTCGAGTTACAGAAATTGTCGGACAATGTATTGAAGTCGGAATGGACTAGATCGATACCATTTGAGTTGTTCGTGCAAAGGTTATTCGATATGACATTGTATTCAGAGTATACAAAATATATACCAGAATAATGGTTTTCGGTTACCATATTGTTCGAAATAGTATTTCTATTACTTCGATCGAAATGAATGGCATAATAACCATTATATCGGCATGTATTTCCCATAATAATATTATCGTTAGATCTCTTGAAAAATATTCCTACGTAATAGTTCAAAATGAAACTGTTGTTGGATATAACATTCCCGTAGGAATCCCATATTTCGATCCCGTATATTGAATTTGAGATGAATTGGTTATTAACTACAGCAATTTCACTTGATGAGTCGAGATATATTCCTGTGTAATCGTTTGAGATGAACATGTTCTGAGAAATATTAATCCCAAAGGAATCCCATATCTCGATGCCGTGTAATGAGTTTGAAGTAAATTGGTTATTCGCGACAGTAATATTGGTGGATGAAACGAGTAATAATCCCGTACTTACGTTGTTGATATCTTGATCTACTACTTTCATTCCGTGGCAATCGACGAATATTATCTGACCTGCACCTGGAGAAATTACTTTGTTCGATATATTATAGTAGAAAAAGAAGGGTTTACCGTTGACCATGTTGGAATCGTCAATTTCATTCGTACCCCATTCTTCAAGTGAGTTACCTTCGAGGTAGATGCCTCCCTTGATCATTTCATTATCGGTCAGATTGTTCCTTACGGATCCATCCAGAGAAATCCCAATTTGCTGGTTAGAACAATTATTGGCGTTTATAATGTTCGCTTCAGAATCAATTATCGAAATACCCTCCCTCCCGTTTATGCAGAGATTGTTTGATATTAAATTCTCGTTTGAACTTCTTACGTATATCCCACCCTGAGAATTGTTTTCACACGTGTTGTTCGATATTTCGTTCCCATTAGACGAATAAAGCCAGATACCTTTATCATTGCCAGAGCAATTGTTATCATTTATAAAATTGTTGTATGACCCAACAAGGACTATAGTATATTGGTCGTTGTCAGAGCAGGTGTTATTTGAGATACGATTAGCATAACTGTTCGATTCCAGATAGATCGCTCGCCTTTGATTATTTACGAATAGATTACGTTCGATCCGATTGTGATGAACACCATACAGGTCAATTCCCGCATCATTCCAGACATTCCCGGAATTTCTAATATTGAAACCGCTCACATTGACCCAATCCGCTGTAATATAAACTGTATCACCCTTCCGGCCGCCATCGATAATCGTATCATCCCAACCGAGCCCCGTAAGATTGATGGTTTTATTGATGATTAGATTTTCTCGGTAAGTTCCGGCTTCCACAAAAATAGCATCGCCATCACTGGCGTTATCGATGGCCCACTGTATGTGCGTGTAATCGCCGCCGCCCGATGCGTTGACGAAAATGATCCTTCCAGCGATCTCCATACCTGTCGATCCATCCGCATCCATAGAGGACATACCAGTGACCTGCAGACAACATTGGATCACAAGCAGTGGGACAACAAGACAGACGAACTTATTCATTTAAAACCTCTTCCTCTTGATCCGATATATCTGATTCCTGCATCCGGCCCAGATCATCATCCGATGGCGTACTTTCTGAGGTTTTGTTTTGTCCCTTTAAAAAGTATATATATGCTCCTACACATACGGTAATTGAAATGAAAACGAAGGCAACGAAATAAACATTGAATCCATCATCGTTCAGCTTAGGTGTGGTATCATCATCAGGAAGATTGTCGTCCGTCTCATTCACATGTCCTCCCTCATAAACTTCCCCGGTTTGTACAGTGAGATATAAAAGTTCCTCGTCGTAATTGCCCCCGGAATCGGTCACTCTCAATGTGATGGTATAATTTCCCGGGACCATAAATTGAAATATCGGGTCCATGCCGTATAAAAAGACCTCTGCGCCCTTGTATCTGAAACTCCATGTATAATTTTCCAAACAATGATTATCCCAGCTACCTGTACCATTAAAATGAACCGAACATCCGGATTGTATGGAAATGTTCCCCCCCACTTCTGCATGGGGATTTTCATTATCTAACACATTCACCCATATAAAATCTTCATCCCAAAGGTCAATCGTTTTGCGTACTGTAAGGATTACTGTATAGTTTCCCGGCGTACGATATCTAAATCGGGTTTTCGCACCAAATAATGTAATGTTCTTTTCGAGGTAGACAAAGGACCACGAATAGTTAAGCACGGTAAAATTATCAGTACTGCCACTGCCATTAAAAAAGACAGTCTCACCCTGGTAAGTAGTGACGTTATTCCCTGCATTTGCTATGGGTAGTGTTATATCGAGTACTGTGATTTTGAACTTATTTTCATTCCAATTCAGTGAAGTGTCTGTGACGTTTAGTGTTACCTCGTATACATCCACCTTATCAAACCGAAAGGGGGCCGATTCTCCCGAGAGACGGATTTTTCTTTGATCATAAATGAAATTCCAAGTATAATCCATTATGCCAATATTATCATCACTGGCCCCAGCTTCAAAATGAAAGATATCATGTTGATTGATGGTGGCATCACCAATGGAAAAGGCCATTGGTTCATCATTATCGTAAACGGGAGTTTGAAAAATCCTACTGAAATTATAATTACCCGACGTATCCCCCATGATAAAGTAATATTTTATAATGAGTGCATTCGGCCAAATAGAAATAATACACTTCGCCAGTTGATTTGTGAATAATTTCATGGATTCATTGTAAAATATCAGATCATCGAATGAATAGAGTAGGAATACCTCCTTGACGCGGATATTATCGGTACAATTGGCAATAAATGTAATATTGTCGCCTGTAGTCGGCTGGTTGAGAGGACCGCCATCAATCAATTTTGGTTTAATATTATCAATAGAACCTATCTTTTTCGTTTTTGTAAAAGCAATGTTATGTGTAGCATCTTCAATAATGAAATAATAGGAAAATGATCTTGCTTCGGAATCCATTACTATTGTTATATTCCACAACTTTGAATTACGAGTTTCAAGTGGTTCCACATAAAACTGCTTGTCATTGTAAGTACAGTTGACCCAGACCATATTGACCCAGAGATTGTCCTGAAAGATACCTTCTAACGTGAATTTATCACCGTTAAAAAAATTCTTGGGGGTATTGTCCTTTTTCTGTTCTGGAAGAGTATCTTCTATGATAGAATGTGAACGTGCAAGAGGAAAATCATCATTCGAATTTGCTAAACCGGATATCTTGTACGCCCTTTTCCATATTGGCCCGTTTCTTTTGGAATATGGATATCTTACTTTGTAATCCGTCCAGAAATTACCTTTTCCGGAGCTGTCGTTCCAGATCGTAAGAATGCCATCGTCCAAGGCCTGGTCTCCGTTACCATTGTTGTAAATGAAATCGTTATTGTGAACGAGATTACTTTCCGATTCCTCTGCTATCTGGACGCCGTATTTTTCGTTCGACCTGAAGATATTTTTTGAAATATTGTTTTTCCTGGTTTTATCTAGGACCATGCCCTGACGATTTGATATACAGGTATTGTTTGTAATTCTATTGGTTGAGGAATAATAATAAAGACCGATCCCGATATCACAATTTGAACAAGTATTGTTGTTTATTATATTTTCTGAAGCACTAAATCCTCTTGTGTTTTGATCTAATGAAGACATATTATATATATCCATATCCATTTCAGTAGGTGCAAGCCCAATTCCATGAATGCTATTTGAAAAAGTGTTGCTCTCTATTAAGTTGTCCGATGAATAATATCCAAAATATAATCCATCGTAACCATCCGTACATGTATTATTGAATATAAGGTTTGAATAGGAATAATCCAATGATATTCCATGTTTATAATTTTGAGTACAAGTATTATTGGCGATATAATTATGATCCGAACCTCTAAGATAAATCCCTTTTTCATTATCAGAACAGTTATTGTTCTCTATTCTGCAATATCGAACATTTTGCAATCGTATGTTGGAATCTCTTTCAGCACCCAATCCATCTCTATTTTGCACATGTGAATTTATTATTTTAAAACCACTTACATTCACCCAATCAGATGTGACATACATCACAACACCCCAACGTGTATCCTGTCCATCGATAGTAACTTTGTCCTTGCCAGTGCCTATTAAATTTATCGATTTATTCACATTCAAAATCTCATAATACGTTCCCGCCTCCACGTATACAGTATCCCCCTCACTGGCATTATCTATGGCCCACTGTATGTGCGTATAATCCCCACTTCCCGATGCGTTGACGATAAGCGTCCTTTCCAGAGTTTTGTATCCCACGCCCGTCTCCGAGAACTCCCCTTTGCATTCCGGCGATGGTAATCCAACTAATAAAAAGGCCAACATGACTACGAGTATCATTCTCCCAGTAAGAAATCGCATCTTGTAACATCCCGGATTGTAATATTGATCGATATTCCCGGGATTTTTATAAATACTTTATAGGACGATATTCGAACCCAATTAGAACGATATTCGAACTCAATTAGAACAATTTTCGAACAAAGGCCCATATGAGCACACAAAAAGAACCAATCCTTATCGGCCTACTTTCTTCGTTTCCTTTTTCTTTGCCTCTTATTCCTCTTTTTACTTTTCTTTTGCTCGGGCGGATTCGGGTATTTCTTCCGAATTATCTCCACCTGCCGGTCAACTTTTGCCAACAGGTCCTCCGAAATATCTCTTCCCGAATGAAAATCAACCTTAACGGCAAGCGAGATCTTCGATGCCAGGGTCCTGGCTATGTTCCCCCGCTGCCAATACGGTGCTGAGTGTATTAGAGGAAGCATAAAGATGATCCCGTGCTTTGGCGGCAGGCCCTTGTGTTTTAGGAAACGAAATAGAGCCTTTTCGGCACCAAGCATCTGTACCGTGCTCGCCGGTAGGCGCGATAGGCGCTCAAGGGACCCGGCAAGGGCGACCAGCCTCGCCCCAACCATGGGCCCGGCAAGTGCCGTAAGATTGGGGGCAACGGACTCCATGGACCTCTTTATGTAACCCTGTGCCTCATCCATTGTCTTATCGATGTTCTTTATCTGTTTCGATAACAGTGAATATTGATATAACTCGTCTTCACCCACTTCGCTACCCGTATGATCCGCTGAAAGCTTGGGAAGCCCCAGTAACACCGATATCTCCCCCCGGTTACTGCCCACATTAACAGCCTCTACAAGCCGGTCGTGGTCCACCGCCGAGACGGCCTCGGGAAAATAAATATTGTACCACTCCGCCAACCTCTCACACAGCACGTTCTTTGATTTAATAAGCTCGTCCGTCATATTGATGGCCTGATTAATGTGCTTGTCCTTTTCCACCGTTGCAGAGAGGGATTCTCTTGCCAGGAGTATTGTGGCTTCGTGTAGAAGGGAACTCTCAAAGCCGTGGTCCCCCGGGGAAAGTTCGAGTCTGTCGATGATCTTGTTGCATAGATCGCTCAATCGAGGATCGTCACCTTCAAGCGTTCTTCTTTCCTCTTGGGAAAGCCGGTCAATTAATGATAACTCTTCTTTAAGTAAATCCTGGGATTGCAGTCCGTTGAGCCGTTTTGCTATCTCTTCCG
>Ga0187827_10004257_pt1 | contig 17727 bp, 15 predicted proteins | sample ETNtaG_39_FD_167969 | JGI IMG/M metagenome (GOLD analysis project Ga0187827, IMG submission 167969) | Marine microbial and viral communities from oxygen minimum zone, Eastern Pacific Ocean - ETNP2014_SV_150_PacBio MetaG (Illumina Assembly) | ecosystem: Environmental > Aquatic > Marine > Hypoxic... | reverse complement strand
CGAAAGTTAAAAAATCTTTGGAAGAATTGGGTCTTCACTGTCAGGATTTTCACGTACTAGGTGTTTTTGCTGCTGACAATTATCGAGAAAAATAATTTTTTATACTTTTCTTGTAGAATAGAAATCATTACTGTTATAATAGGTTCTGGAGGCTAGAGGTGGGTGCTGCTTGAACCCGATCAGATCCTAACGGAAGCAATCGTAGAGACAGTTTCTCAGGTTCTAGTCTCCTCTTTGACAAAATGAACAAAAATTCAAAAATACTAGCTTTAAAATATAGACCTCAAGTTTTTGATGATCTGATAGGTCAAGATGTTGTAGCAGAGACAATTTCTAATTCTATTAAGTCTAACAAAACACCTAACGCGTATTTATTTACAGGAATAAGAGGCGTTGGAAAAACAACAATTGCCAGAATTGTAGCAAAATCATTAAATTGTTTAAATGGAATAGACAAAATTTGTAAAGACAAACAGTGTGAGAATTGTGAGGCAATTAGCAACTCAAATCATATTGATGTTCTTGAGATGGACGCGGCTAGTAAAACTGGTGTAGACGATGTTAGAGATTTAATAGAATTTTCAAGGTATGGACCAACTTCAGCAAAATACAAGATATTTATAATTGATGAAGTTCACATGCTTAGCAAACAGGCTTTTAATGCATTGCTGAAAACTCTTGAAGAACCACCCAAATATTTAAAATTTATTTTTGCAACAACAGAAATTAAAAAAATACCAGTTACAATAGTTTCAAGATGTCAAAGATTTGATTTATCTAGAATTAAATCAAAGGAGTTATTTGAGTTTATTAATAAAGTTAAAGATAAAGAAAATGGTAAAGTGACCGATGATGCTCTTAAATTAATTGTAAAAATATCAGAGGGTTCTGTAAGAGACGCACTATCACTTCTTGACAGAATCCTAATCAATCAATCTAATGATAAAGAATCAGATTTAAAATTTGCTCAAAAAATATTTGGTTATTTTGACAAAAGTTATTTAATTGATTTATTTAAATTATTATTTGAAGGAAAAGAAGAAGATGTAATTAAAATTTATAGATCATTATATGATCAAGGAGTTGAGCCAAAAACTTTTTTAAATGATTTTTTAGAAATACTCTATTATTTTAAAAATATAACTTCATTAAGGATTGAAGGTACTAATTTTTCTTTAAATGACGAAGAATTTAAGAAAATAGAACTTCTTGCTAAAGATATTAGTCCACAAACTTTAGTAATATTTTGGCAGTTCACAATTAAAACTCTAGATGAATTAGAAATTGTTTCAAATCAAAATTTATCAATTGAAATGTTTTTAATTAGATTAATGTATTTAATTGATATCCCAAAAAAGGAAATTGAGACAGACAATCAATTAAATAATGGATTAATTTCGAAAAATTTAAATAATAACGCAGAAATTAATATCAATAAAAATGATGAGAAATTAGAAGTAAAAAATAAAATTATCAGTCAAATTAAAAATGTTTCACAAGAAGAAAATACCAATCCAAAAGTCCAGACAATTGAAAAAAAGGGAAAAGACAAAATTAATAATTTTGATGATTTAATTAATATGTGTAATCAAAAAAAAGAACTTAAGTTAAAATATGAGCTTGAAACTAATGTCAACCTAGTTAATTTTGATAATCAAAGAGTTGAGATTTCTTTTAATGAAAATTTGGACAAAGATTTTGTTAAAGATTTATCTTTAAAGTTGTTTGAATGGACAAATGAAAGATGGATTATCACTTTTTCTAAAAAAAGTGGACAACCGTCAAAAAAACAAAGAAATGAAATTAATAAAAAACAATTGTTATTGGATGCAAAAAATAGTGAAGTTTACAAGAAAATGTTAGAAATCTTTCCAGATGCTGAATTAATTGATGTTGAAATTAAGGGTGAAGGTAATGGCTGATTTTACTAAAATACTTGATAAAGCTAAAGAATTAGAAACTAAAATGAAAGAGAGTCAGGAAAAAATCAAAAGTATAGAAGCTGAAGGTATTGCTGGCGGAAATTCAGTTAAAATAACTCTTAATGGTGATGGAGAAATAGTGAAATTAGATCTATCTCCAGAAATTTTAAAAGAAGAAAAAACTATAATTGAAGATTTAATTAAAGCAGCACATAATAACGCAAAATCTCAAATAAAAACAAAAACTTCAGAGGAAATTTCCAAAGCTGCTGGTGGATTTGGAATACCTGGCTTTAAATGGCCATTATAATTTAATGCAAAATATTTCTGAGATAGATGGGTTAGTTAAGTTAATTTCAAAACTTCCTGGTTTAGGACCTAAGTCAGCTAAAAGAATTGTATTAATGTTAATCAACAATAGAGAAGAATTGATGAAGCCCATGGCAAAAGCTTTAGCCGAAGTATATAAAAATATTTCCAGATGTAAAATTTGTGGCTCATTAAAATCCAATTCAACAGGTTGCAATAACTGCGAAAATACTAAAAGTAAATATAATAAAATTTGTGTTGTTGAAAATATTGCAGATCAATGGAGTATTGAGAGCTCTAGTATTTATCAAGGTTACTTTCATATTTTAGGCGGAACTATTTCTTCATCCAACAGCCAAAGAAAAGAAGATTTGTTAATTAATTCTTTAGTTGAGAGAGTAAAAAAAGATAACATTGAAGAAGTTATATTGGCAACAAGTGCAACTGTTGAAGGTCAAACAACTGCATTTTACATTCAAGATAATTTAAAAAATATGAATGTTAAGATTTCAAAACTTGCACAGGGTTTGCCTGTTGGTGGTGAAATAGAAAATCTAGATGATGGTACATTAATTTCTGCTTTTAAAAATAGAAAAGCAATAGAAAATAATTCTGATTAATTTTTTTTAAGAAGCCTATTAAGGTGAAGAATTGGCTCAGTATAACCAGAAGGCTGTGTCTTACCGTGAAAAACTAATTCGCAAGCTGCTTTAAAAGCAACTGACTTATCAATATTTGTTGACATATGTTCATAACCAGTTCTTCCTGATCGACTATAAGCAGGATCATCTTTGTTTTGATCATCTACAATTTTTGCCATTTTTTTCATAATTTCTAAGACTTGTTTTTTACTGCAAATTCCATGGTGTAACCAATTAGCAATATGTTGTGAAGAGATTCTAAGTGTTGCCCTATCTTCCATTAAACCAATGTTGTTTATATCGGGCACCTTAGAACAACCTACAGATTGATCAATCCAACGAACTACATAACCTAAAATACTTTGTGCAGAATTTGAAATTTCTCTATTAATTTCTTCTACCGACCAATTGACTCTATCTGCAATAGGAATAGTAAGAAGATCAGAAAGTTTTGCTGGCTCTCTTTTGGATAATTTTTTTTGTCTAGAAAATACATTAACTTCATGGTAATGAAGAACATGCAATGCTGCTGCTGTAGGGCTTGGTACCCAAGCACAATTAGCTCCTGATATAGGATGGGCAATTTTTTGTTCCATCATATTGGCCATTAAATCTGGCATTGCCCACATACCTTTTCCTATTTGAGCCTTACCTGAAAATCCACAAGCAAGTCCAATATCTACGTTATTATTTTCGTAAGCAGCTATCCATTTCGATGATTTCATATCTCTTTTTTTAATCATGGGACCGGCTTCCATAGAAGTATGTATTTCATCTCCAGTTCTATCTAGAAAGCCCGTGTTTATAAAAAATACTCTATCTTTTAAAGATCTAATGCATTCTTTTAAATTTACTGATGTTCTTCTTTCTTCATCCATTATTCCACATTTAATTGTAGATTTTTTTAAATTTAATAATTTTTCAACTTTAGAAAAAATTAAGTTAGTAAAAGCAGCTTCCTCGGGTCCATGCATTTTGGGTTTAACAATATAAATAGAGTTTGTTCTAGAATTTTCTTTTTTTTTAAAATCATGAAGACAAGCAGTCGATGTTATAAAAGCATCAAGGATACCTTCTGGGCATTCTGATCCATCTTTTAAAAGAATGGCAGGATTGGTCATAAGATGACCAACATTTCTATTTAATAACAAAGCTCTACCATGTAATTTAAATTTTTTTCCAGTTGGAGATATATAGTTTCTATCAGAATTTAATTTTCTTAAATGTTTTTTTCCTTTTTTTTGAAATTCTACAATTAAATTACCTTTCATTAAACCTAGCCAATTTTTGTATCCAAGAACTTTATCTTCCGCATCAACCGCTGCTACACTATCCTCATGATCACAAATAGTTGAGATAGCGGATTCTAAAAAGATATCATGTATTGATGCCTTGTCTTGGTTGTTATCTGGGTTATTAACTTCAAGTGTTCCATCTAAATCAAATATAATATCAATATGAAGGTTGTTATTTATTAATAGAAGTGAAGATAAGTTGCTAGATTTTTTGACGTATCCTACAAATTGTTTTGGATTTTTTAGTTTTAAGTTTAATTTATTATTATTAATTTTAGGAATTTCAGATATATCTTTCCAGCTTTTATCTTTTAGGGGAGCATATTTATCCAAAAGATTTCTAGCATACTCTATTACTTTTTTTCCTCTTATTGGGTTATAAGTTTTTCCACGCACTGCTCCTTTTGTTTCAGGAATTATATCTGTACCATATAATGAGTTATAAAGACTAACCCATCTAGCATTACTTGCGTTAAGAGCATATCTCGCATTTGAGATTGGTACCACAAGTTGAGGACCACAAATTTTTGTTATTTCTGCGTCTATATTTTTTGTTTTTATATAAAATTTTTTTTCGTTTTTTTTTAAATAGCCAATCTTTTTTAAAAATTGTGTATATTTTTTTAGATCAAATTTTTCACCTTTATTATCTTTATGCCAATCATCTATTTTTTTTTGTAATTTTTCTCTGGTTTCTAAGAGTATTTTATTTCTAGGTGCTAGTTTGTGAACATATTTATTAAATCCGTCCCAAAAATTTTCTTTATTTACTTTTGTTCCGGGCAATAGTTCATTATTTACAAAATTTAGTAATTTTTCTGAAATAGAGAGATCTTTAATTATTATATATTTTTCTTTCATACATTAACTCCTCACCCCCTCTGTCTATTTGCCTGAGAGTTTTGCTCCTTCGGCGAGAATAATTCTCTTTCCAGAGTTAATATGCACGGTCCTTTTGCCTGAGAGTTTCCGGGGTGGTTGCTCCTTCGGCGCTACGATACTTAGTAGTCTCTCCCAATAATAAAAAAAATAATTATTTAGGACACTTTATTGCCTTTTTTAATTATAATAAATATCTTTTTAGATGAAAAACTATCTTAATTTTGAAACGGATATTAAAAACCTAGAATCGGAACTAGATCAGCTGAAAAATCCATATAACCAAGGTGGTTTATCAGAAGTAGACACAAACAAAATTTCCAAATTACAAAATGAAATAGATAGTAAGTTACAAAGCATTTATTCTAATTTAGATTCTTGGCAAACAGCTCTTGTTGCAAGACATGAAGATAGACCCAAAGCGAAATTTTTTATTGAAAATTTATTTGAAGATTTTATTTCTCTCTCTGGAGATAGGTTTTATGGAGAAGATAAATCTGTATTAGCTGGATTTGGAAAATTTGAAAAAAAATCTGTATTAGTTATTGGACAAGAAAAAGGTGAAGATTTGGAATCAAGAATTGAAAGAAATTTTGGAATGATGAAGCCAGAAGGTTATCGAAAAACAATTCGACTGATGAAACTTGCAAATAAATTTAAAATCCCAGTTGTTTCTTTCATAGATACACCTGGTGCGTATCCCGGCGTTGGTGCCGAAGAAAGAGGTCAGGCAGAGGCTATTGCAAAATCAATAGAATGCTGCATGGAATTAACTGTTCCAACTATTTCGGTAATTATTGGAGAGGGTGGATCTGGGGGCGCAATTGCTCTTGCTTCTTCTAATAAAGTTCTAATGTTAGAAAATGCAATCTATTCTGTAATTTCTCCGGAAGGATGTGCAACTATTTTATGGAGAGACCCAAAAAAAACATTGGAAGCATCTACGGCTATGAAATTATCTTCTAAAGATCTTTTGGATTTACAAATTATTGATGAAGTTATTTCAGAACCAACTGGTGGAGCTCATAGAGATAGAGATTTAATTCTAGATAATGTTAGAAATTCTATAAGGAAAAATTTAGAAACTTTTGAAAATATGAATAAGGATGAAATTTTGATGCAAAGAAAAGATAAATTTTTATCAATAGGTAGAAATAAAGGATTTACAAGTTACTCAGTGTTTTCTGATAATTTGTCTATGAAAGTATCCTTATTGAATAAAATAAAAAATAAATTGGATAATAATAAAAAATACGTTTTACTTCTTATTGGAATTTTTATTTTAACGCTAGCTACCTATCTATTATAAGGCACCACAGCATTGTTTAAATTTTTTTCCGGTAGCAGAGCATTTTTCATTTCTAGATATCTTTTGACCTTTCTTTATTAATAGAAGACATTTAGGATTTGATGAAAAGGTTTTACTAGATGAGTTTGTGGGTTGAGGCTGTTCAACAACTACTAGATTTAATAATATTGTTATAAAATCAGTTTTTAATTTATTCAATAAATTTTCAAATAATGAAAAAGCTTCTTTTTTATATTCAATTAATGGATCTCTTTGACCATAAGATCTAAGTCCAATTACACCTCTAAGTTGCTCAAGATATTGAATATGTGATTTCCAGTTTTGATCTATTAACTGTAAGAAAATTCTTTTTTCAACCTGTTCTGCCTCATCTTCACCTAATAATTTTTCTCTTTTCTCTCTTTTTTCTTTAAATTTATCTTTTATTTTATTTTTCAATTCTTGGTCTTTAATTTCTAAAATATTATTTACCTCATCATCGTTGAAAGATTTACCTATTATTGATTTTACTTTATTTGTGAATTCACTATTTTTAGGATTTGATAAATATTTATTCTTTAGTTCTAATAGATGTGAAATTATTTCATCTAAAAAATCATCGGCATAATTAAAAGCTTTTTTGCTATTTATAATATTATTTCTTTGGCTAAAAATTACATGTCTTTGATCATTCAGAACGTTATCAAATTTTAACAAAGTTTTCCTTATGTCAAAATTTCTTGCCTCTACTTTTTGTTGAGCTCTTTCTAGAGCTTTATTGATCCAAGGGTGGTCTATGCTTTCGCCGTCTTTTAAACCAAGTTTTTGAAGAATGTTATTCATAGACTCAGAGCCAAATATTCTCATTAGATCATCTTCTAAACTAACATAGAATATTGAATTTCCTTCATCTCCTTGCCTTCCAGAACGCCCTCGTGCTTGATTATCTACTCGTCTACTTTCCATTCTTTCAGTTCCTACGACTAATAATCCGCCCAGAGACTTAATTTCTTGTTTAAGTTGGTTTTGTTCTTCATTAGTTTTACCACCTAATTTTATATCTACTCCTCGTCCAGAAATACTTGTTGTTATAATTACTGAACTTTTTTTTCCTGCATTTGCTATAATTTCAGCTTCTCTTTCATGATTTTTAGCATTTAAAACTATATGATTAATTCCTTTTTGTTTAAGTAGTTGCGAGTAGTGTTCAGATTTATTTATGCTAGCCGTAAAAATTAATATTGGCTGTCCGTCATTATGATGTTCAGTTATTTTTTTAACTATTGCCTCATCTTTTTCAATAGTAGATCTAAAAATTTGGTCATTCCAGTCTTTTCTTATCATTTTTTTGTTTGTTGGAATTACAATTACTGGAAGATTATAAATTTCAAAAAATTCTTCAGACTCCGTTACAGCTGTTCCTGTGCAGCCAGCAAGTTTTGAATATAATTTAAAATAATTTTGATAAGTAATTGATGCCATAGTTTGATTTTCAGCCTGAACTTCAACTTTTTCTTTTGCTTCTATGCTTTGGTGTAGCCCATCACCAAACCTTCTACCGGGCAATTGCCTTCCTGTTTGTTCATCAATGATTATTATTTGACCATCTTTTACAATATAATCTCTACCACTTTCAAATAAATGATTAGCTCGCAAAGCTTGATTTACATGATGAACTAAATTGATATTTTCTGGATCATAAAAGTTATTATTTTTTAAAATTCCAGCATTAGAAAATATTTTTTCTACACTATCTATTCCTCTATTTGTTAATAATATGTTCTTATCTTTTTCATCAATTTCAATATCACTAGATTCTAAGCCTCTAACCAATTTATCTATTGCAAGATATTGACTAGTTTTATCTTCGACTGCTCCAGATATTATTAAAGGAGTTCTTGCTTCGTCAATTAAACAAGAATCAATTTCATCAACAATCGCATAGTTATGACCTCTTTGAACCATAGATTCTGAGGCAAATTTCATATTATCTCTTAAATAGTCAAATCCCAATTCACTATTAGTTGCATAAGTAATGTCACAATTATAATTTTTCTTTCTTTCTTCATCAGATTGGCCGTTGTTAATGTAACCAGTTGAAAGTCCTAAAAAATTATAAATTTTACCCATGCTTTCACTGTCTCGTTTAGCCAGATAGTCATTTACAGTAACTATGTGAACGCCTTTTTTTGTTAGCGCATTTAGATATGCAGCAAGAGTGATTGCTAAAGTTTTTCCCTCTCCTGTTTTCATTTCTGCAATTTTATTTTCATGGAGCACCACTCCACCTAAAATTTGAACATCAAAGTGTCTTTCTTGATTATTAGTTCTTTTGGAAGCTTCTCTCACAAGTGCAAATGTTTCAGGCAGTATTTGATTTAGAGTCACTCCATTTTGAATTTTTTCAATAAATTCTTCAGTTTTTTTTGGAAAATCAAGGTCTTCTAATTTTGATATTTCATTTTCTAAAGCATTGATTTTTTCAACGATTTTTTGAATTTTATCTAGTTCTCTTTGATTACTTGATTTAATAAATCTTGAAATTAAGTTTAAAGGGTTAAGCATTTACTAATTTTATTGGTATATAAATTAAATATACAGTTTAATATAGTAACTAAATTAATTTTTTAAATAGTATGAACATGAACTTAAGTAGTTTTATAAATTTAACAAATAAAAACTCTAAAATGAGTGATTTTCAAGATTTAGATCATATAGATGGACTTGCAATTTCAACTACCAGTGCAAACTTATATGATTACAAAAGAGATGATTTGGTTATGTTTTACTTTAGAAATGGTGCAAATCACGCTTCTCTGTATACTCAATCAAAACTTATCTCTGAAAATATAAAATGGAATTTAAAAATCAAAGCTAAAAAAATTAAAGCTCTATTAGTAAATACAAGAAATGCTAATGCTTTTACTGGAAGGAAAGGTTTAAGAGGATTAAAATTATTGGCAGACGATTTATCTGAAAAATTATCTGAAAAGGAGAAATTAGCTGAAAAAAATCCTAAAAAAATTAACCCAACAGATATACTTTTTGCCTGCACAGGGACAATTGGCGAACCTTTTCCAACAAAAAAAATCCAAGCAAGCATTCTTGATTTAATAGAAAAAGTCAAATACAACCAAAATAAATATATTTGGATGAGAGCCGCAATGGGAATTTTAACAACGGATCTAAAACCAAAACTAGCAATGGAGGAATGTTATATTGGAAAAAAATTAGTTAAAATTTATGGAATTGCAAAAGGTTCAGGAATGATTTTTCCTAATATGGCAACAACTTTGGGATTTGTTTTTACTGATGCATCAATTTCTTCAAACATTCTTAAAAAATTATTAAAAAAAAATATTTCAAACACATTTAATGCGATTTCTTGTGATGGAGATACAAGCACGAACGATATGGTTTCTATTTTTGCAACAGGTGAGGCATCAAACGTGGAAATAAATAGTATTTATAATCCTGAGTTGAACAAATTTAACAAGTCTTTAAAGAATGTTTTATTAAATCTTGCAAAAAGAGTTGTTGCAGATGGCGAAGGTGCATCTAAATTTATTACTGTAAATGTTATTAATTGCAAAAAAGAGATAGATGCTAAAAAGATATCTTTTTCAATAGCAAACTCTCCTTTAGTCAAAACTGCAATAGCAGGTGAAGACCCTAATTGGGGAAGAATTATGATGGCTATAGGCAAAGCAAATATAAATTTTAATCCAAATAAGATTTCAATAAATTTTGGAAAATTAAAAATAGTTGAAAATGGAAAATTATCAAACTCATATAAAGAAAAAGATGTTACTGAGTATATGAAAGGTGAAAAAATAGATATTAGTGTAAATTTAAATATTGGAAAAATGAATTTTACTGTTTACACAATGGACTTGACTAAAAAATACATTGAAATTAATGCAGATTATCGAACCTAAATACTATTGAATATTATACTTGAATTACTAAATATTTATTATGATTAAATATAAACTGACATGCAAAGATTGTTCTTGCCAATTTGATAGTTGGTTTGCCTCATCAAAAGAATTTGAAAAATTAAAAATATCAAAATATTTGAATTGCCCATCATGTAACTCATTAAATATTGATAAATCTCTAATGGCACCAAGCGTACTTAATAATAAAACTAGTAATAAAAAATTTATAGAAGTAAAAAATAAATTAAAAGAATATAAAAAATTTATAAAAAATAATTTTGATTATGTTGGAGAAAATTTTGCTCACGAGGTAAGATCAGTTCATTATAATAATAAAAAAAGAAAAAAAGGTATCTATGGAAATGCTTCAACAAAAGAAATAAAAGAACTCAAGGAAGAGGGAATTGAGACAGAAATTATACCTTGGGTTGATGATAGGGAAAATTAAATTTTTTTGAATATAGAGATATAATTTATAGACTTGTCTTCGCTTATTTGCCATTCGTCTGTAAATAAATTAAATTTTATACCATCTAATTTATCTAGTTGAAGATTATTTTTTTTAGAAAATTGAATTAAATTATGAGGTGCTACGAATTTATCCCAATCATGTGTTCCGATTGGCAACCATCTTAAAATATATTCTGCACCTAAAATTGCAAATATATAAGATTTTAAAGTTTTATTTAGCGTAGCAACAAACATTAATCCATTTTTTTTTAATAACTGTGAGCTTTTTTTTAAAAATAAATTAATGTCTTCAACATGTTCAACAATTTCCATATTTAAAACTATATCGAATTTTTTTTTTATTTTAAGTTTGTCTGGAGAACTACATATGTACTTAATATTTAATTTATTTTTTTTTGCATGATATTTTGCCACCTCTATATTTTTTAAAGACGCATCAATAGCTGTTACTTTTGCCCCAAGTCTACACATCGGTTCAGATAACAGTCCACCTCCACATCCGATATCTAATATATTAAGTTTTTTTAATGGAAATATTTTTGAATTAATTTTAAAATTTTTTATAATATTGTCTTTAATATATTTAATTCTAATAGGATTAAATTTGTGCAATGGCATAAATTTTCCTTCAGGATTCCACCATTCATTTGCAATTATTGAAAATTTTTCTATCTCTTTTTTGTTAATTGTGCTCATATTCGAATGAGAGTTGACATTACAATTAAGATGTATTTTATCAACATAAATTAAAATAATTTAAAAATTAATATCAATGAAAATTATAGTATTAAAATTTGGTGGAACTTCTGTAGGAAATACTCTGAGAATAAAAAAAGTAGCCAGCATTATAGTCAGCTATTTGAAAAAAAGATTTAAAGTAATTGTTATTTCTTCAGCAATGAGTGGTGTAACTAATGATTTAATAAAAAAATCAAAAGATATAAGTAATAATTTTGATAAAAGTGAATACGATGTTCTAGTTTCTGTGGGAGAACAAATGGCTTGTGCACTGATAGCTGGTCGCTTGAGGCATCTGGGTTATAAATCTCAATCTTGGCTAAGTTGGCAAATTCCAATTATTACTGAAGGTTCATATGGATCTTCACGTATATCAAAAATAAATACAAATAAGATTATCAAATTTTTAAAAACTGGAGGAATACCAATAATAACAGGTTTTCAAGGAATAAATCATAATAATAGAATAACAACTCTTGGAAGAGGTGGATCCGATGATAGCGCAATTATGTGTGCAAAGTTTTTTAAAGCTCAAAAATGTGTAATCTATACTGATGTAACTGGCGTAATGACAACCGACCCACATATATTTAAAAACGCAAAAAAAATAAAAGTTATTTCTTATGAAGAAATGCTAGAAATGGCATCAATGGGAGCAAAAGTTATGCAACCAAACTCAGTACAAGATGCTAGATTAAATAGAATTGATGTTGATGTAAAATCCTCATTTGTTAACAAACAAGGGACTTTAATAACAAGGAGGAAAAATATATTTAATAATAAAGTAATTAAAGGAATATCTGCCACTAAAAATGACGCAAAGGTAACTCTTGTTGGAGTTAAAGATAAGCCAGGAATAGCAGCTAGAATATTTAAGCCATTATCTGAAAATTCTATTAATGTAGATATGGTTGTTCAAAATATATCAGCCGATGGAAAAGAAACTGACTTAACGTTTACTATTAAGTCGGACGATTTGTTAAAAACCTCAAAACTTTTGAAACAAAATAACAAAATAAAATATAGAGACTTAATTGTAGATAAAAATGTGTCTAAAGTTTCTATAATTGGTGTCGGAATGATAACCACTCCAGGTATTACACATAGAATGTTTCAGGCTTTAGCTAAAAAAAATATAAATATTATGGTAATATCAACCTCAGAAATAAAAATTTCTGTGTTGATTAGCAGCAAAAATATTAAGAAAGCTGTTTCTGAATTACACAAAGAATTCAAATTAGATAATTAAAATGAGTCTTAGACCTTTTAGAGATATAAATCGAAGGAAAACCAAAGTTGTAAATATTGGAAAAGTTAAAATTGGTGGCGACAATCCAATTTCTGTTCAATCTATGACTAACACTTTAACCACTGACGTTAAAGCTACTATAAATCAAATAAATGAAATTTATGAAGAAGGCGCCGATCTAGTTAGAGTTTCCTGCCCAGACGAAGAGTCCTCTAAATCATTAAGAGAAATAGTAAAAAATGTAGAAATCCCAATTATTGCTGACATTCATTTTCATTACAAAAGAGCAATTGAAGCAGCAGAAAGTGGTGCAAAATGTTTGAGAATAAATCCAGGAAATATTGGTGATAAAAATAAAATTCACGATGTACTTAATGCTGCTAAAAACAATGATTGTTCAATTAGAATTGGAGTTAATGCTGGATCACTAGAAAAAGATATATTGGAAAAATATAAAGAACCATGTCCTGAGGCTTTGGTTGAAAGTGCTTTAAGAAATATTAAAATTTTAGAAGATCAAGATTTTTTCAATTTTAAAATTAGCGTTAAGTCTTCAGATGTTTTTTTATCAATAGGTGCTTATAGACAATTATCAAAAGTATCAGATTATCCATTGCACATAGGAATTACAGAGGCCGGAAGTTTTGTAAGCGGCAGTATTAAGTCGTCAATTGGACTTGGAGCTCTATTAATGGATGGTATAGGGGATACTTTAAGAGTTTCTTTGTCAGATGACCCCGTAAAGGAAGTTAAGATTGGTAATGAAATTTTAAAATCTTTAAATTTAAGAAACAGAGGTGTGAAAATCATCTCATGTCCTTCATGTGCAAGACAAGCATTTCACGTTATTGATACTGTTAAAATATTAGAGCAAAAATTATTTCATATTAAAACACCCATCTCTTTATCTATCATTGGATGTGTTGTTAACGGTCCTGGAGAAGCAGCCTTAACAGATATTGGTATAACAGGCGGTGGTAAAGGCAAAAATATGCTTTATTTAAAAGGTGTACAAGTTGAAAAAATACCCTCAAAAAATATTATATTAAAAGTAGTAGAGTTAGTTGAAAAAAAAGCACAAGATATTGAAAATCAAAATTAATGCTACCCATAAATAAAGTTGAAGATTTGATTTCTAAGCATGCTCTTCTTGAAAAAGAACTTACTCTAGGAAGTGTTGACAAAAAAATTTTTGCTGAAAAATCAAAAGAATATTCTGATTTAAATGAAATAATTGCAGAAGCAAAAGATTATGTTTTGTTTAAAAAAAATAAAAATGATTTAGAAAAAATTATAAATGACCCAAAAAATGACAAAGAAATTAAAGAAATGGCAGAATTAGAAATAGAAGAATTAATTAAAAAAAACGAAATTAATGAAAAAAAAATAAAATTATTTTTATTACCAAAAGATGGGGCAGATGCAAAAAATGCAATAATAGAAATTAGAGCTGGAACTGGTGGATTAGAGGCAAGTTTGTTTGCCTCAGACTTGTTTAAAATGTATGAAAAAGTTAGCCATAATAAAAAATGGAATTTAGAAATAATTAGTATTTCAAAAAGTGATGCCGGAGGATTAAAAGAAGTAATAGCTACAATTAAAGGTAAAAATATTTATTCATCATTAAAATATGAAAGTGGTGTGCATAGAGTTCAAAGAGTGCCAGATACAGAAACTCAAGGAAGAGTTCATACATCGGCTGCTACAGTGGCAGTTTTACCAGAAGCAGAAGAAGTAGATGTTATAATTGAAGATAAAGATTTAAGAATAGATGTGTTTAGAAGTAGTGGGCCAGGAGGCCAAAGTGTTAACACGACAGATTCTGCAGTTCGAATTACACACATACCATCAGGAATTGTTGTAAGCCAACAGGATGAAAAATCACAAATTAGAAATAAAGAAAAAGGACTTAAAATTCTTCGATCAAGAATATATGAATTGGAAAGACAAAAAAGAGATGAATCAAGATCAAAAGATAGAAAAAACAAAATAGGAACAGGAGATAGATCTGAAAGAATAAGAACTTATAACTTTCCACAAGGTAGAGTTACCGATCATAGAATAAATCTTACATTGCATAAGTTAGAAGAATTTATGCAAGGTGAAATTTTTGATGAAATGGTAGAAAATTTAACACTTCAAGCACAAGAAGAAGAACTTAAAAATCTTAATTAAATGAATTACGAAAAAGCTTTAGCCAATGCTACAAAAATTTTAAAAGGGGCATCTATTCCAAGCTCCAAATTAGATTGTGAAGTATTATTATCTAATGTGTTAAAAATTAAGAGAGAAAATATGTTAGTTAACTTAAACAAAGAAATTAACCATCAAGACTTTATTAATTTTAATAAATTGATCAATAGAAGAAAAAAAAATGAACCAGTGGCTTATATTGTTGGTCACAAAGAATTTTGGAATAAAAAATTTAAGGTAAATTCTGATGTTTTAATACCAAGACCAGACACAGAAATTCTTGTTGAAGAAGTAATAAAATTTACTAAAATAAACAGTTCTCTTAATATTTTAGATATTGGAACTGGAACAGGTTGCGTGCTTCTTTCAGTTTTAAATGAAAGAAAAAAATGTTATGGAACTGGTCTAGATATATCAAAAAAAGCAATAATTGTTGCAAAACATAATGCAAAAATACAACAAATAAAAAATAGAATAAAATTTATAAACTCTAGTATTGACAAATTTTATGTTGGCAAATATGATTTAATTATATCCAATCCTCCATATATAAAATCTGGTGATATTAAGAATTTGGATAAGGATGTTAGTTTCTATGAGCCAGAAATAGCTTTGAATGGTGGTTATGATGGATATTCGAAAATTAGAGAAATTATTTATAGAAGCTCTGTTTTAATAAAAGAAAAAGGTAAATTGTTTTTAGAAATTGGATATAATCAAAAAAGCGAAGTAATCAGAATACTTAATTGTAATAAATTTTATATAAATAAAGTGGTTAAAGACTTAGGAAAAAACAATAGATGTATTATATCAACTAAAATTTAATTAATTTTAAATTAATAATGAAAAATTTTAAAAATAACTACAGAAGAAATAGATATCGAAATAATGGAGATAGAAGTTTTTATAAAAATGATAGTAATCAAAAATTAAACTCTGATTTTTCAAATAATTCTAATTTTAAAAGAAGAAACCCAGGTAGAAATAATCAAAATGCTTCAAAATTAGTTGAAAAGTATACAAGTTTAGCTAGAGAAGCTTTATCAAATGGTGATAAAATTCTTTCTGAAAATTATTTTCAGTATGCTGAACACTTCATTAGAATACTAGATGACCGAGAAAAAATAATGAATAATTATAATCAAAAAAAACTCGCTGAACCTGATAAAAAAGTTACTGAAGAAAATACCCCAAATATAGTTGAATTAAACCCTTTAGAAAAATAATTATTTTTTTGCAATTAATTCAGATTTTAAAACATTAATCTTTATTTTATTGATTTCAAATAATTCTCTTTCTTTATTTTTTAGGATTTTTCCAGATGGAAGTTTTAATTTTTGAGAATTAATTTTTTTTCCATTTTCAATAACTTCATAATGCAAATGTGGACCAGTAGACATACCAGTTGAACCAACATAACCTATAATTTGACCTTGTTTTACTCTTTTTTCTTTTTTTATATTTCTCGCAAATTTTGACATATGTGCGTATACAGTAGAGTAAGTTGAATTATGTTTAATTTTAATACAGTTTCCGCCTCCACCGCACCATCTGGCTCTAATTATTTTTCCATCTCCAGATGCCATTATTGGTGTTCCCATTGGAGCCGCAAAATCTGTTCCTTGATGCATTTTGTTGAATCCTGAAATTGGATGCTTTCTCATGCCAAACCTAGAAGATAGTCTTGCTCCATTAATAGGAGTTTTCATTAAACTTTTTCTTATACTTTTTCCATAGTTATCGAAGTGATCATAATCATTTTTTACTTTAAAAATATATAAAGGATTTTCATTCCCCTGAAGAATAAGGTTTGCATAAATTATATTTCCTGTTTCTAAAATATTACCATTTTGATCAACGAATGTTTCATATAATATTTGAAAACTATCATTTTTCCAAATATCCCTTTGAAAATCGATTTGAAATCCATAAATTCTTGCAAAATCTATGATTACATTTGGCTGAACTCCTATTTCTATAGCGACTGAATATAAACTACTGGTAATTTCTGCTTCTCTATATGATAAAATTTTTTTTAGATTTTTTTCAATTTCTATACTGTCAAATCCATCTGATATATTATTCCTAATAAATAGTATTGATTTTGTTTTTGAAGCTTGGATAGAAAATTCTAAAATTTTTACAGGTTCTTTTTTGTCAATTTTAAATGAAATTTTGTGATTTTTTTTTAAATTATTTATAAGTTTTAACTTTAAAACTTTTTTTAATATCTTTTTTTTTTCATTTTTTGAAATATTTATTTTGTTTAGGACTTTTTCAAATGTATCGCCTGTTTGAATTCTATAATTAATTGTTTCAACGCGTGGCTTTAAATTTTTAATTATAGAATTTACAGTATTTTTTAAATAAATATTCTCTAATGTTTTTTCGAACAGATCAGTTTGATTTTTTTTGTGAAATGAATTATAACTGATAAACAAAGCAATCAATAAAACCAACAATAAAGAAAATATAAATTGAAAGTATTTTTGAATTAGTTTTCTTAACTTAAATTTATTCATTTAGAACAAATAGCAAAAAAACATTGATTTTTGCAGATTTTTTGGCTTTTTTTTTAAATCTAATCACTTGATTTCCATTTATTTTAGAATATAAGCGTCACACTCAACGTAGAAAAGTTGTTTAATATTAGGCTTTTTAGCCTAATTAGCTGTTTTATAAGTAAAAATTTAAGAAGAGAAGTGTGGACGGTTAAGGTTACCAAAATTTGTCGTACACACTTCAACATTATATAAATTTTATTCTTAGAATTTATATAGAAGCTAGTGTGCGCCGTTTTT
>Ga0187827_10004254_pt1 | contig 17731 bp, 15 predicted proteins | sample ETNtaG_39_FD_167969 | JGI IMG/M metagenome (GOLD analysis project Ga0187827, IMG submission 167969) | Marine microbial and viral communities from oxygen minimum zone, Eastern Pacific Ocean - ETNP2014_SV_150_PacBio MetaG (Illumina Assembly) | ecosystem: Environmental > Aquatic > Marine > Hypoxic... | reverse complement strand
ATCGAAATAATAAGATTTTTATAAATTTATGACGTGAAAAGTTCCCGATGTACTGAACCTAAAAAGAAAATAAGTGGGCTCTGATTTTAATAACTTTAAAGAGTACCCGATGTACTGAGCTCTTCCATCTAGCACAATGACTTCGCACAGCTGGAAAAAGTTTATTGATGGGCCATCAGAAGTATCAAAACGAATCTGCCCTATCGCCTTCGCATATACACCATTGCGATCACTAATACTACGAGAACCACGAGAACTTCCATTATTCCAAATCCCGGCGTATCCTCGTCCACGGGCTCGGTGTCCCCCCCCTCGCTTCCAATTGATATTGATAATTCCTCGCCGGTCTCTTCATTTCCGCTATCATCCGTTGCAGTGATTTGGTAGAAAAGCTTCACCCCGTCGTCAAACCTTCCCAAGGTAGCGTAATACTCACCTCCCGACTTTCTCATATCCTTGAAGGAGGGGTTGTCCCCCTCTTCCCAGTAAGAGACCTCCACGGAGTCTATCTTGTGGTCGGATTCCACCGTTGCATATATCCTCACATCCGCCCCCTGATACGGCACTTCGGGATCCATCCTCACATTGCTTATTGCTAGAGATCCATCCGGCTCGTCATCATCGTCATCATCATCATCATCGTCGTCATCCGCGGGCTTTTCCTTCACCTCGAAGGTTTTATCACTTGAGGCTACAGCGACTCCCTTTTCGTCCTCCGCACTGAGTTTGTAGACCACATTATCTCCCGCATTGAAAGGACCGATCATGGCGGTGTAGTTATCGCCGGATTTTGTCATTTCGAAAAGTGGATAATCTGTTTCTCCCACACTGTAATCCAGGGTGGCGGAGACCAATGGGTAGGTGGATACAATAGTGGCCGATACGGTTACCTCGTCGTCCGGTGTCGGCTCTAAAGGCGTGTGAGAAATGGAATTGAAAGTTATCATTGAGGGGTCCAGGGGGAAGCCGCCATCGTGTTCCGTGGATTCAGGTGTGGCTGACTGGATGCATCGGGGCGTGGGCTTCTTGTAATGATTGCTGGGATCTAGACTCGGCGGTAGTTTAGCGGAAGCAAGGTCCGCACGGTCGTAAATGGCGGCCACCACCGAGAGTTTCTCCGGGTTAATGGGAACCGTGGCATTGAGATCTATTATCCATTCCTCGCTTGTATTGAACCATCCCCCTACATCGATACCTATGCTTCTCCCCTCGATACCGTAATCTCTGAAAACCAGTTCGCTGGTTATATTATCATCCGCCACCGAGCTGTAGGCTAACACGTCGTTTTCGATTATGAATACATAGAGGCTGCCCTGGATCTGTGAGTTGTCGATATTGTTTGCTTTCACGTAGAATTTCAGGCGGTCCCCCCTAAGTTCGAAACGCACCCACAGTGTGGCTTTCTTGACACTTCTCTCCCCCGCGGCATTGATCTCCTCCCAAATCGCTTCCGGATCCTGCGGATTCAGCTCGTTGAACCCCCCGTCAAATATCATGTTGGGGATACCCTCTCCAGTGAGGTCGTCCTTGTAATAATCGAACCTGTCGAGACTCTTTTCAGTGGTAAGATCGTCCCTCTGTGACCCGCTCAGGTTATTATGGAATACGACCATATGAAAAGGTTCACCACTGATATTATCGTGCTCCTCCATTACATCCTCCATTGCAGGGTGTGCACCGTTTATACATGGAGGGCAGCCAAGACCTGTGAACCATTCGAGCAGGGGTCGGTGGGTGTATTCCTCTGGGTATGTCACCTCACCTTCATTTTCAGGGGTCCATAATACAAGGGAGCTTCCCAGAAGAAAAACTGCCAGAAAAAAAATCATGGCTATTCTATGCGAGCCGTTTCGATCTGATCGTAATTTCATTTCATCACTACCTGCCGCTTTTTCGTATAATATAATTGAACAACATATAATCAATTAGATGATATATAATATTTGGTCACGGTTTCAATAATATTGTCCCGTTTTCACAACTACCAAGCCAGCCGCGGATCAAGCTTGCTTTCCCTTCCCCCGATAGTCAAGGTAATCGATGAGAGCGGATAGAGGCATTCCCTTCTCCCATTCCAGCACGTAATTTCCCCCTGAAGACACGGTAACGGTGGGTATCGTTCCATACAATATCCTGTTCCGAGCCACCAATCCCTCAATGGGAAGCGTGAACATCCTCCACGAGTCGCCTCGGACGTTCTTGTAGCGATAGGCGTACAGTGGAATAACTCCCGTTCTCCGGCAGACATCGATCATTTTCTCTGCCTGCTTTTTTAATTGATCGCTGTTCAGATATACCTTTTTCTTGATGGAAGATTTAACCTCGATGGGAAAGGAAATGTCTCCCCTGAGGGCGGCCAGGTCCACTCCCAACGAACCTGCGGCCCGAAGAACCAGGAAGGGATCATTGAGTATCTTGTTGAATTTTCCTTTTGTTATTAGATCCATGGACCTTGAGGCCTTTCGGACAACTTTCGGATCTCCCCTCAATATACCCACGAGTTCCCTTTCATATTTCGTTGACATTCGTTCACTCCTTTTGCTATTTTAACTTAAATTGCGAGTAATCCTCTTTTGAAGTGAGATACCGAATTTGATCAATTAAAAAGACGCTTCAGCATCCAGTGGGGATTGAATTCCTGCAGGTCCTTGTATTCCTGACCAACGCCCACGAACATAATGGGTTTACCCACTGCGTGAGCTATTGAGAGTGCTGCTCCGCCCTTTGCATCGGCGTCTATTTTTGAGAGAATGGCCGCATCGATGCCTACGCATTCCTCGAATTTCATGGCCTGCTCCACGGCGTCGTTTCCAGCGAGAGCATCACCCACGAATATGATGACATCAGGTTTGGCTACCCGTTTCAACTTCGCCATCTCGCTCATAAGATTCGCATTGGAATGCATTCTGCCGGCAGTGTCGATGAGTACAACATCCTTGTTACGCGCCCGGGCATGTTCCACGGCGTCGAATGCTATGGCGGCAGGGTCCGCCCCGGCCCCCTGCTTAACCAGTTTGACGTTCAATTTATCTGCGTGTTTTTGCAGCTGCTCGATGGCGCCCGCCCGGAAGGTGTCGCACGCTGCAACCACACAGCTGTAATTGTTTTTGTGCAGCCGGTGTACGATCTTGGCAATGGACGTTGTCTTCCCCGTCCCGTTCACACCAACGAACATCATAATTATAGGTCTCTTGCTCTCAGCGATCACCCGATCGAAATCATACGGGTCAATGGCCAGGACGTTGGAGATAGCGTTCTTGAGTGCGCGGGTTATCACCTTTTCGAGAGAGAGTCCCCGACGGATCCTGACACCTTCTATTTCGGATTTCAGCTTGTTCTTTATCTCCTCCACCACCGATGTAGCCACATCGCTTTCGTAAAGTGCGATCTCAAGCTCCCAGATCACCGAATCAAGCTTTTTTTTGTTGATCTTCTTCCCCGAGAACCCACCCTCAACCCCGCTCAGAATATCTGTCTTCTCCATACGGGACCATTTACTTTCCTCCACTTTTTCTTCTTCCCGCCTCCTCTTAACCCTCATCTTTCTCTTAAAAGGATCCAAATCTCCCTTGGGCTTCTTCTTTATCGACGGCGGTTTACCGTTTTTCTTATCTTCGCCAAGATCCTTGGAAGCCTTGGTGAGAAAACCCTTGAGCTTCTTTTTCAAAGAATTGAACATTTAGTTCCACCCCGCTCTATCCGTATCAACCCTGTTCTGTTGTAGACAGAAGTGATTTGAGGTCCTCGATCTGTGCAACGGTTTGCCACTCTTTCTCCTGTAACGCCTTGAGCCTCTTCTCATTATCGCTCAAACCTCTTTCGAGGTCTTCGGAGCGGCATTTAAGTGTTTGGATAGCATCCGGAATGTCCTTTTCAACTAAAAGGTCGAGACCTATCTTCACAAGTGCCTTGGGAGATACTTCCATGCGGCCCATTATGAAGGTCGAGCCACCTATAGGGACCATCATATCGACGCTCTCTCCCTTTTTCCCGGCCATGGCGTTAAGGCTACGTCCAGCCTGCTTTAGCTGGATGTGGGCATTGCTTATGACTTCCTGATCCTCGAGAACCGTGTTCATCATCTTTTTCAGCGACTCTATCACCGAATAATACTCTTGCAGCTTTTGTTTTATCATTACGGCACGGGGATCACTTTCCATCCTCTACCTCCAACATCTCCCGGACATACGTCTGTTCTATCTCTTCTGTTTTCAATTCTCGTACAGATTCGATTTGTATCGTCTTGCGCTTAACTCTGTGTTTCGAACCGATCACCGATAATATTCTCTCAATAGCTTCATCCCTGCTGCTCGCAACAGTTTCCTTCGTGAACGACGCCTGCTGCGAACCCATCTTGAAATTTCCAATAATCCTAAATGCTTTCATGCCACCACCAGCTTTTTTATTTGCTTGGAGATTTTCGGGGGAGTATATTGATATTACCATAAAAAACATTTCCCTCCTAAAACTTTTTGATGCACGGCTACGCTGGAGTTTATTTCTTTTAGAATTTCCTGTGCTGGCCAGGGCTCCAAAAGAAAAAATTCGGAAAAAGAAAACTCGCCCTGGCCTGCTCGGAAATTAAAAGTTTTAGGGATCCTAAAAACCCGCCCTCTCCTTGACCACACACTTGCGGGCAGGGATAGACGAATCTTGATTCGTCAAGATGCTCGCCGTGCAAAGAGGAACTTGGGTGGTATGGAATCCAAGTTTGACGCTCGTTTTCACCAATCTTTTGAATATTATATTCGAGGCCGACGGCCCCCAGGCAATCGTCGGCCTCATTCACGATAAATTAACAAAAAGACCTTCACTTATACGTAAGGTCGGCCGAGCGCTGACCCAGAGGGCAAACTGCCCTATCTCTTCGTTACTATTTTTGTTAAATGGACCAAGGAGAATGTGGGCCAGAGAGGCATGGTTGGGTCGGTTCATGATCAGTACAGCCTCCACACTAGATTCCATGCATCTTGAAACATCAAAGTAGTTCCTATCCCTGCCGGATCATTACCCGACAGATAGAAGAGCTGGCTTTTTGATTGTAATCAACTTTTAATTTCCGAGCAGGCTATGGCGATTTTTCTTTTTCCGAATTTTTTCTTTTGGAGCCATGGCCAGCGCAGGAAATTCTAAAAGAAATAAACTCTGGATCAAACCTTCCGCTTGAACCTTCTTTCTAGTTCACCCAGGCTCATCTTCACCATGGTAGGTCTTCCGTGGGCACAAAAGAAGGGATTTTCAGCCCGGTACATCTGACAGAACAACTCGTCAATGCCAGCCCGGTCCAGAGGCTGCCCCGCCTTGATCGCACTTTTACATGCCGTCATCTTTAATATCTCGTTATCCATCTCTTCAAGGGAAACGTCCCTGCCTTCCTCCACAAGTTTGTCGATTATATTCAGTACCAGCTTTTTGGCTTCCCTGAGCTGAATGGATGCAGGTATATGTCGAACCCTGTAACTATCCCCACCAAAATGTTCTATACCGAACCCGATACGGGCGAGACGATCCTTCCATTCATCGAATACAGCCGATTGTTCCGATGATAGAGCTATATCGAGGGGTACTATAAGTTCCTGCATGGCCATTGCCTTTCTTGAGTACTGCTCGGTCACCTTCTCCAGCATTATCCTCTCATGGAGCGCGTGCTGGTCGATTATCACAAGCCCATCCTCGCTCTCGGCAATGATATAGAGATTGTTTATCTGCCCTCTGGATCTGAGTAGCGGTAGCCCGTGGCGCTCATGATTCTCCCGGTAATCCCGATAATATATCGGTTCGGTACCGAAGCCGCTTTGTTCCCATTTTATACTACTCCCAGGGATCGAGCCGTGGGCGGCGGCATGATTCACATCCTCCATGAGGGTTGTCTGGAGTGATCTTTCCTCCATATTCCTCGAAGTCTCCAACCTACCAGTGCCCATCCTTGTATCCTCGTTGTTCTCCCGGGACGGTGATGGTTTTTTTACAGAGATACCCTCCATCTCCAAAGCTTTTCGGACAGCTTCAAAAACCGCAGCGTAGACTGCATCACGGTTCTGGAATTTCACTTCCCTTTTCGTTGGATGGATGTTCACGTCCATATCCTTCGGGTTTATCCGGACAGATATGATGGCTACAGGATGTTTATTTCTCATAATTATGCTCTTGAATGCATCCTCAAGCGACTCCCGTATCACCTTCGAGTCCACCGATCTCCCGTTTACAAAGAACCACTGTCCCGACCTGGTAGAACGTGTAAAATCGGGAACGCCAAGATGACCCTTGACCCTCACAGAACCCATCGTGTGATCAAGGGAGACCATCTTTCTTGTTTCCGAGGCACCCAATATATGGAACAGGTTCTCCCTTTCATCACTGCATGAAGGGAAGTTCAGCAGGGGACGGCGGTTGTTCTTAAGAATGAAGTGTATCTCCGGATTGATCATGGCCAGGGAAGTGACCAACTTTATAATATGCTTCAGCTCGGTTGCTGTGGTCTTCAGATATTTCTTTCTTGCAGGAAGATTAAAAAAGAGGTCCAGCACCTTAATGGAGGTTCCCTTGAGTGCCGCGTGTTTCTCGTTATAGATTAGCTTTCCTCCAGAGATGAATATGTGCCGTCCAATCTCAGTGCTTGCTTCCGAATGTTTGGAGAACGCTTCCACCTTTGCCACTGACGCTATGCTTGCCAGTGCTTCTCCCCTGAATCCCATGGTCGTCAAGGCATATACGTCATCGATCTCCCTGATCTTCGATGTAGTATGTTTCAAAAAAGCGATCTCAATCTCATCCTCCCGTATCCCCCTGCCGTTATCCGTTACCTTGATGAGTTTCTTCCCACCGTTAACCACGTCGATCTCGATACGCGTTGCACCGGAGTCGATGGAATTCTCCAAAAGTTCCTTTACCACTGATGCTGGGCGCTCTATTACCTCGCCCGCAGCTATCTGGTTCACAGTGTGCTCGGATAATTTCATAATTTCCGGCATTTCAACACGACCCTCGAAATACTCCAAACTCCCTTCGGCATTCTGAGCCGAAATGGGTGCCCGATCCGCTCTCTGCCATCACAGGTTTCTTCTATATTCCGGGTCCTTTCGTATGTGACTTACCACACCCGATGCAAATGGGAGAAGTTTCATGTGGTCGGAAGCATAGAATATTAAGAGGGCCTTGGTCTTATCATCCTTTCCAATGACTTCGAGATGAATACCGTATTTCACATTATTATTCCCCTTCGCCCAGAACCTCCCGATGGCCCGGTAGATATTCGGGTTGATCTCCGGTTTGAAAGCATGGATCCCCAGTGATCGGATCTTCTCCTCAAGGTCGAGAAAAACCGTTGATGCCTTCTTTAGCAGGACGTCACTTTGAACTTCTACGCTTTCCATGGAGCTCACCACGATCCTCCAGTCCGTGTCGAATATCACTTCCATCTTGAAGCGCTCCTTGGTGATTTGCGGCATCTTCATCTTTGCCTTTTTTGTAGGCAGCACTATTTCCACGGTGTCCTTACGGTCAAAATCGTAATAGGATAGATAGATCAATATCTCAACGATACCTATCTTGAGAGAGGGCTCCAGGTAGAACTTGAATATCTCCGTCTTTTGAGGGTTGATCATTTCACCTCGTAGTATCCTTTCCGCCGGTGTCAAGATTCCCTCCTTGGATAACGCGATCCCCAGTTTGACGTTTCCCCATGGTGTATCGGTCTTGTTTGTCAGTTGTATGTGGAATATCAATCCCTTATCGGTTTCGTAGGCCATTCGTCCCGTGTAGCCTATTTCGTCCATTAATCCTTCCCAAGTATATTCGTCAATTGCTTCAACAACCTCTCCGGGCTCTGTTGCACCTTTGTTAATACGTTTTCTCTTGAATCTGTCAAAAAGTCCGCACACGTTATCACCTACCCGACATATCATTCAAATGAGCTTTTATTCCTGTAATATTTTTGAAAACCAAGTCTTTCTGGGGCATACTTCGCCCTGGTTTATCTGAGGAAATGAGAGCCCGTGGGACACAGATGTTTCCGAGGGTGTCCGCATTCCACTGAATCTATAAATGAAATAATATAAAAAAACATTGTTCAGTTTAATTCGAAATCGGATTTAGCCATCCCAATAATTTCGTTTTCAATTAGAACTCTGCATGGGAATTCTCTCCCAGAACCAATGTGAGATCCCCCATTCCTCCTACATCTCGATTCCCGCTTCCCGATACCGTAATTCTCACTCCTTTTCCAATCAGGCTTCTCTCTATAACCCGGCTACAATCGATTTGGACGTTCTTGTCTATGACTGAATCATGTATCCCGGCTCCTTGAATACGACAATTGTCCCCCACGGCCACATATGGGCCGATCATTGCCCCAGAAAGTATAGTACATCCCTCACCTATAATCACAGGGGGTATTATCGTAGCATTTCCATCGATATGGGTACTTTTTCCGATATGATCCAAGGGGTCACTCTTTTTTTCATAAAGGTCCTCGAGAATGAGCCTGTTTGCTTCTAGAATATCTTCAACCCTGCCGGTATCTTTCCACCATCCAGAGACAGTTCGTGCCTCCACCCCATGACCGGATTTCATGAGTATCCTTAGGGCATCGGTTATCTCCAATTCACCTCTACCGGAAGGACGCAGAGAATCGATAATGGGAAATATCTTATCTGTGAGAAAATAAACGCCCACAAGGGCAAATGGGGAAGGTGGTTTGTCAGGTTTCTCCACCAGGTCAACGACATTGCCATCATCATCCATCACTGCAACTCCGAACCTGGACGGTTCTCTCACACGAGATAAAAGAATCATGGATTCCAATTTGTTCTGTGTAAATTCCTCGGCTATATTTGATATTCCGGATTTTAATAAGTTGTCACCAAGATAGACCACGAATCTTTCATTACCCAGAAAATCCCTGGCCGAGCCTATAGCGTGGGCGATTCCCAGAGGTTGACCTTGGCGTATATAGGTAAAATTCACCCCGAGTTCCCTGCCATCGCCCAGCAAATCAATGATCTTGTGTGGATAGTTATTCCCCAGTATAATTCCGATCTCGCTTATTCCACAGTTCGAGATATCTTGGATACAATACCGAATGACGGGACGGTTAGCAATAGGGATAAGTTGTTTCGGACCAGTTCCGGTGATGGGTCTAAGCCTTGTACCGCTTCCGCCTGCCAATATCAATCCCTTTATTTCATCACCTCCTGCTTTCAAGACCAATATATTGTCAAATGTGCATAGTTCGCGAAATCGCAGCTCGTAGGTGCCTGAAGAACGAAGTTCTTCTGCTCCCTAATAGAATCTCTGATTCTATGTCGGGAAACAGGATGTTTCCGAGAGCTCAGGCGTATCTACTTGATACGCTGGAGCGAAGTGGGAGCCCAAAAGGACCGATTCTCAGAATCGGGTTCAGGGCTAAATGTGGTTTTTTATTATAAAGAGAATAATATATTAATACAACCGTCTGTTTTAGATTCTACGTCATATATAGAATCGAAAAAGAAATTGAGAGATTGGCGAAACCATGTTAAGGTTGGTAAGATATGAGATTTGACGTTGACGCGATTCGAGCAGAGATCGAGAATGAGGAAAGGGAAAGGCGCGATGGAATAGTAGCACAGTTCCAGGACTTGCGGAACCGCATTGTCTCGGTAGAGGAGGAAGGAGCGGAGGTAGGATCGATAAAAATGAAGATGCTCGAAGCGAAATCGCTTATTGAGGATGAAAGGTTGCTGGAAGCCGAACTCATAAGGGAAAGCTGCGAGAATATGCTTATTTCCAGGATCAGGCACCGGGATATATTTGACAAGTTGGAAAGCGGGAAGCTGGTTGGGGAGAAAGCGAAATCTTTGGGCCTGGATGTCAAAAGATATTACATGATACTCCGCCAGGCGGATGATCTCCTTGAATCCGAAGAACCCGCAACAGCCCTCGAAATGATCAAAGTAGCAGTGGAGGAGATCGAACGATTGAGAGCACTCCAGAAAATGGCAATGGACCAGCTTCTAATGATACAACAGGCCATCACCAAAGCAACAGAGGTAGGAATGGATGCCAACAAGTTCAAGAGAAAGTTCGTAAGAGTAATTAGCAGTTTCGACGGAGGAGATTTCTCAAAGGCCATAAGAATTTCCACAGAAAATCTTTTCAATATCCAAAACGAGATACAATCCAGTGAGGTGGAAAAAAAGATATCCGAGCTTAAGGGGAGCTTGTTCAAGGCAAAGGAAAACGGACAGGTTGTGAACCGAGAGGAAATTATGTTCTCTGACATGGAAAAGGCCTTCAAAAACGGCGACCTCATTACCTACAAAATACTCCGAAAATACCTCCAAAAGTCCATAGATGTCAACAACCAATACCTGAACAGGGTTCAGGAATCCTACGACAAGACCGGCAGAAAACTGAAGCAGCTTAAAGACAATGGGATATGGGATGAACTGGTGCTGGATATTTTCGAACAGGGGAAAACTGCATTAAAGGAAGGCGATTACGCTTTTGCAGATGAATGCGTTCATTATCTCGAACCCGATGTCAAGAAAATGTCCAAACTGGCGGAGAAACAGGGAATATCACTGAACATGATCGATTCAAAAGAAAGTCTGGATAAAGCAGGGGAGATGTTAAAGATCCTCAACAGCCTGGAAGTCAATACACGGAACTTCAAACTAGCAATACGCGATGCAAATGAACTTCATAACAAGGGGGATTATGACCTCGTCATCAACCTTCTTCAACCCATAATGGGCCAGATGGAAAAATGTGAAAAGGAAGGGGTCGAGCGCTTAAGAAAAGAGGTCTTCGGACTACTGAAAAAATTGAACCATAACATTTCCGTTCTCAGGGATGAGGGCATCGGCACGGATGAATTCGATGAACGAATGGATGACATTCAGGAACTCATCGATGATGAGGATTACCGGAACTCCTGGGCCACTCTGAACAGTTTGGACGATGATATGACTCCACTTATCGAAGACGTTGCCACTTTCAATGACCTTCTACCCATATGCAGGGCGAAATTCGAGGAAATGGACGGGAAATCGGGTTTCGAGGATGCTGAAACAAATTACGATGCAATTTTCTCACTGAAAAAGGGGGGGAACCTGAAAGGTGCAATTGAAAAAGCGAAATCTTTCCTCGAATACACGGCAATGGGTGGGGCCGACGTTGTGGCAGAACCTGCGTGGGACTTTCAATCTCCCGCCTATCCTCAGCAGCAGCCAGGATACGGCCAACAACAACAGGCGGCGCAGTTCGATCAGGCGTATCAGACGCAGCAGTACAATCATGCTGGCCCACCAGCCCAGCAACCAGCTGCGTCTCAGCAATATGGGATCCAGTATGATGACGAACAAAATGGAGCATATTCTCAATTTGATGGTGGATATTCAAATCCTGCCGAGTCAAATTATCAATCCGGTGCTTATACAGATGATCCTGCAACCCAGGTTCCCCAAGAACAGTACTACTGCACTCAATGCAATATGGTTCTTCAGTATGTCAATGAATATGAAGCCTGGTGGTGTAATAACTGCCAGAGATATGAAGGGGAATGAGAGAAAACTGGCTTATCCTTTTACCACTGCAAGCGGCTTCATTTTTGCCACTTTCATCGAGATACCGGCTCCGTGGGTCACGTTAACCACTTCCTCTATGTCCTTGTATACCTGAGGTGCTTCTTCCGCGGCGACCTTTTCGGAATGTGCTCTTACATATATGCCCTTTTTCGCCAGTTCGTTTATGACCTCACGACCCCTGAACCGCTTTCTTGCGGCGCTTCTCGACGATAATCTACCAGCGCCGTGACATGTTGAACCGAATGTGCTTTTCTCCGCTTCCACGGTTCCTCGTAATAGAAAGCTGGCAGTGCCCATATCCCCTGGAATGATTACTGGTTGACCGATGTCTCTGTATCTTTCGGTGACATTCCTGTTTCCCGGCCCCAAGGATCTGGTTGCTCCTTTTCGGTGGACCACCAGCTCCCGCTTCTCCCCTTCGATCTCGTAGGTCTCCTGTTTTGCTATGTTATGGGCAACATCATAGATTATATCCATTCTGATCTCACCAAAGTCTCTACCCAGTACAGTTTGAAAGGAATCCCTTATCCAGTGTGTTATCATCTGTCGGTTGGCCCAGGCATAGTTGGCCGCGCATTTCATCGCCTTGAAATAATTCTTCCCATCCACAGACTGCAGGGGAGCGCAAACGAGTTGGCGGTCCGGCAGTTTGATGCCATACTTGTCAGAAACGAAATATCGGCCTTCCTTTCTGAAGTTCCGCGATAATGAATCGATCTGGTCTTGGCATATCTGATACCCGCAGCCCCTGGAGCCAGTGTGGATCATCACCACGATCTGGTCAGGATCATTCAAATGAAACACCTTGGCAGCCTTCGGATCGATTATTTCAGATACCTTCTGTATCTCTAAAAAGTGGTTTCCGGCGCCCAAGGAGCCAAGTTGCGGCATCCCCCGTCGCTTCGCCCTTTCGCCAACCACCGAAGGGTCGGCATCTTCGAAGTTACCGTTCTCCTCCAATCTTTCGAGGTCGCCCTTGAAACCGTAACCATTCTCAACGGTCCAGACCGCGCCCAGATTCAACACGTCGTCCAGCATTTCCCGGCTAACCCTCACCCTGCCCTTTGAACCGAGGCCGGATGGAACATTGCTGTAAATATCGTCGGCTAGAGCCTTGATCCGCCCCTCCACGTCTCCCAGTGTCAGTTCCGTGGCGAGCATTCTGACGCCACAGTTGATGTCATATCCCACACCCCCTGGCGATATCACTCCATCCTCCATATCGGTAGCGGCAACGCCCCCTATTGGAAAACCGTAACCCCAGTGAATGTCCGGCATGGCCATGGAGTCCCCAACGATTCCGGGAAGACTTGCCACGTTGGCGACCTGCTGTAGTGCCTCTTCTCTTAGAACGTGCTCCAGAAGTTTTGAACTCGTATACACCAGGCCATCCGTTCTCATATCGGGACTGTAGCTCTTTGGTAATTGGTATGTGAATTCTGTTTTCCGGATCATCGGACCCTCATATCCCATATAAATCACTTCATACCCCAATGGGCTCCAAATTATTTCATTGTTATTTTGATAATTATTCCCATGTTCAACGTTACCGGGTTAAAGAGAAATACTGTGAAAACCAGAGAGATATGTCACCCCTCTACGATTTGAGCGTAAGCACATTATCCAATTTAAGTGCTGTGATTAGGTTAAAGAGAAATACTGCTACCAATAGGTTTATCAATCAAGATTAATATATCGCCGCACTACCCCAAACCCCGATTTTGGTAGAAAAAAGGAGGCCTTATGATGAATAAAGGCGATATCGTGTATTTGGATTACGATGTATTGATAAAAGAATCCGGAGAGTATTACAAAACCACAAGGGAAGATGTGGCAAAGGATAACGAATTGTATGATGAGAAGGGCCACTACGGGGCCCGCGCCATAATAGTGGGCAACGGTTTTGAGAGCGCGGGATTTGATGCTGCTCTCCTGGAGATGGATGTGGGTGAAGAAAAAGAGGTGGAGGTCGGTGAAGATGAGGGGCACGGCAAGAGGGATGCCAAACTTATCGAACTAGTCCCCATGAGAACGGTTCTAAAGCAACCTCAGTTCAAGGAGGGTGATTCATATCCAATGCCAGGTATGCCTATCAAGATCGGTGATCGGCAGGGTTACATCCGCACTGTGGGCGCCGGAAGGGTCAGGGTGGATTACAACCACCCCCTTGCGGGGAAATCACTGATATACAAGATCAAGATCGAAAGAACAACCGAGACCGATGTGGATAAGATTTCGGCCATATTCGACATGTACTATCCCACCAAGGCCCCTCTGACCATCGATACCGATGATAACGTAATGAAAATAATCCTTCCTGAGATGTGTAAATACGACCATATGTGGCAGGGGGTCAAATTCATGATAATAGCTGCCTTCCGAGAATATCTTACCGTTAAGAATTTCCAGTTAATAGAGGAATACAAGGAACACAAGTCCACGGCAGATGTTGAGGATGGTCATGATCACGAGCATGACGACCACGACCATGATGCCGATGTTACAGAGGGAGAGGGGAAGGAAGTGAAAGCGGAAAGTGAGGAAGAAAAGAAGGAAGATACCTCCAACGAATAAGTCGCTGCCTTTTTCCATCAGAGATACTGAGTTATTCTCCATTCGGCCACCCGGGATTTTACGACGGGAAACTTTCAGACATATATTTCCAAAGGGGTTTCTAGGGAAGTTTATTTAACACCAAACCCTGTTGCATAAATGGTATGGTGCGATAAATGAAAATTTTTTACAGAGCTGCATCCGTATTCATCATATTCTTTTTATTATTCGGTACGATCCCTCTTGGTGGTGAAAGTTCCGCGACCTTTGATAACGACCCCAGTTACAGGATAGTATGCAATGACGATTATGAATATGAAGTGGGAATGGCTATCGACGAGGCCGCTACGTCCATACATATCGCAATGTATCTGGTGGTTATCGGCAATACGGTGGAAACGCTTATTGACAAGCTAGTTACGGCTCAGGACCGGGGTGTCGAGATCAAGATAATATTGGATAATGACAACGACGATGAGGATAATCCCGGTGAAGAGGATTATGCAGAAACGTATCTGAAAGATCGGGGATTGACAGTGAAGCTCGACACGGCGCCGAAGATGCTGCACTCAAAGTTGTTGATAATCGATAACCGTACAGTAATAATCGGCTCTACAAACTGGAGCGACAATTCAATTGAGAACAACAATGAGGCCAACGCAAGGATCGACGACCAAAAGGTGGCTGCATATTACGAGAGATATTTTCAGGCTGCGTGGAAGGATGCTTCCGAGGACTTCGATCTCGGTACGGAGAACTACAACGGGGTCACCCCTCTCATTGACAGGGACTATTTTCCCGGATTGATGTCCGCCATCGAGGGGGCAACTGAAAGAATATACGTGCTGCACTACGCTTTCAAGCTCTCGGGTTACGACGATTCTCTGTCCGATAAGATGTTCGACGCCATGGTGAATGCCTCTGGTCGAGGCGTAGACGTCAGGGTCTGCCTGGAATACAGCAACTGGGAGGATTATATAAACGAGATGAACCAATATACCATAAACAGGTTCGTGTCAAACGGTGTGGATGCCTATTTCGATGACGAATGGCAGATAACCCACACGAAACTAATCGTGATTGACGATAGCACAATACTGGGTTCGACAAACTGGGCTTATAGCGGGTTGAACTACCATCACAATGCCGATGTGTTGATCCGCAATGCGGATTTCACCAGAGATATGGTGGACTTTTACAGGGAATACTGGCTTGATGAGGATGAAATTCTGGTCGGCGACATCTCCATATACAGACAGTTCTCGTCCGATGACGTGACATCCGGCGGAATTCTTAGGGCAAGCGGTTATGTAAACATAGATTCCATGCGCTTTCCGGATGCGACATTGGTTTTCTGGGTAGAGGATACCTCCGGTGCCGTGGTGATTGACAGCCAGGAGCTAAGAACGGACGCTGAGGGAAAATACGACATATCTTTAAAAATGCCTGTGAAGGGGGGTCGTTATGTGGTATGGTTAAGCGTTAGCCACGAAGGGACCGAGACAATGGAATCAAAGGAGATAACTGTAACGGGGAATGATGCCGACGCTAATGTATGGAATGGTGGAAAATTGTTGACGATACTGATCATATCGGCCGTGTCCGCGCTTATAGTACTGGTCCTTCTGCTGATGGTACTTAAAAAATGAATATTCTGTATTTGTTTAGCAGGGGTTCCCACTGTCGTTCCGCAACACCTACGGCGTTGCTGCCCCCTCGGCAAGTGTGCCTTGTATATACACCCCCCTTGCAATACTTCCATAGTCTCTGATGGATGTAAATGTCTCTCTACTTTTTGTTACGTTACAAAAAATCAAACTTTCTTGAACATTCAATCTCTACCATACTCACGCTAAAAATTCCCGAATCCTACAGTAGTACTTTCCTGAACATCATTCGCCCCTCTTCTCCAACTCCTCGCTACAACCGTCCCCATCCTTCTCCACACTCTCCTGATCATCAACCACACCTCCCTTTATTTCCCTCTCACAACTAACTTCCTTTCCATCACCTTTTCCTCCCTCCTCCTAACTAATACCACTCTCCCGATCACCCCGACAACCATTACTCCACCCACAACACCCATTATCCACCACCCAATTGACCCTTCTCCAGCTTTCTCCGATTCTTTTTCCCATTTCTCCGGGTCATCCGGATACGCATCATCGGCGTTAGGTACTTCATCCCCATCTCGGTCATTGTCAAGAGAATCGGGTATACTATCTTCATCTAAATCTTTCGGGAAAGAAAGTTTGTCATAAGGATCAGTCTCCACTTCAATCTCAATGGTGTTGTTCCAACCATCTCCGTCAATGTCTATATCGAATACGTCAGGAATCCTATCGCCATCCAGATCAGATGGAAATGATGAAAAATTATACAGATCGGTTCCAAGCTGATGCTCAATAGAATTATTCCAGCCATCTCCATCGATATCCGAATCTAAATAATCAAGGATTGTGTCGTTGTCGAAATCGGTTGGATATGATGATGCATTGTATGGGTCGGTATCCGCTTCGATTTCTATTGTGTTGTTCCATCCATCGCCATCTATGTCCAAGTCAAAAATATCCGGAACGCCATCTTCATCGAAGTCGCCAGGATATGATGAATTATCGTGAATATCCGTCCCTACCTCCGCCTCGATCGAATTATTCCATCCATCTCCGTCGATATCTTTGTCGAATAGATCTGGAATACTATCGTTATCGATATCCCCAGGGAAAGAGTTAATGTCAAAGGGATCAGTTCCTATCTCGGTCTCTATTGTGTTATTCCATTTATCACCGTCGATATCATAATCGGAGTTATCTCCGATTCCATCCAGATCAGTATCATTCCAATCCCATTTGTCATTTGGGAACCGGTCTGGATTTTTCCCGCTTATGTTGTCGCCATATCCGTCGCCATCGGTGTCGTTCCACTGGGTTGAATCTTGTGGAAAACGGTCCGGTTTATAGGCTCCATATATGAAAATTCCTATGTCTCGATCTTTCCACCATGAAATATTCCCGTAATTATCTCCCCATCCATCGCCGTCGGTATCGTTCCATTGTGTGGAATTGAAAGGAAATTCATCCAATTTGAGATTGGTGTTAGAATCGAGCGCAGACTTCCCCTCATTCCAGTAATCTGGATATCCATCAATATCTGTGTCCTTGGAAGCTGAGGGATCGGAGGGAAATCGGTCAGGGAGGTTGCCGTTGTAATTATCCCCGAATCCATCTCCATCCGAATCGATCCACTGGGTAGGATCGGATGGATATTCGTCAAGTTTCAACCCGGTAGTAGAATTAAATTCAGTACATCTATCGTTCCATTCATCCGGCCATTCATCCCCATCGGTATCGAGGCTTGCCGCAGGATCGAAAGGAAGGTCATCCAATCTCGTAAGACCCGAATTCGAATCCTCGGGGCCTCTATCTGGTGTCCACCTGTCGGGATAACCGTCTCTATCCGAATCTAATGATGCAGCAGGATCGGTCGGCCAAGCATCTAAGTAAACTACCAGCCCCTAAAGGAGCTGGCGTTTTGCGCGTAGTGCCGTTAATTCTAAGCAAAGTCTGTCAACGAGGTTTGACCGGATAGGCTGACAGTCTTCCTTACATTGA
>Ga0187827_10004253_pt1 | contig 17736 bp, 17 predicted proteins | sample ETNtaG_39_FD_167969 | JGI IMG/M metagenome (GOLD analysis project Ga0187827, IMG submission 167969) | Marine microbial and viral communities from oxygen minimum zone, Eastern Pacific Ocean - ETNP2014_SV_150_PacBio MetaG (Illumina Assembly) | ecosystem: Environmental > Aquatic > Marine > Hypoxic... | reverse complement strand
ATTTTCTCCTTCTTCTCTATTTAAAATACTTGTTGCATTTCTGATTATTTTCTTTACATCCTCCTCTTTAAATTTCGGAACACTATCTAGTTGTTTAGCATAATTTGAAGCCCCCGTACCAGCCAGACTTCCAAACACTAATAAATCTGATAAAGAATTTCCTCCTAGTCGATTAGCTCCATGCATCCCTGCTGCACATTCTCCACAAGCAAAAAGTCCATCAACTGTAGACATAGCTGTATCAGCTTCTACTCGAATTCCTCCCATAAAATAATGACAAGTTGGACCAACTTCCATTGGCTCTTTAGTAATATCTAATTCAGCTAATACCTTAAATTGATGATACATAGAAGGTAATTTCTTTTTGATATCTTCTGCACTTCTTTCACTTGCAATATCCAAATATGCTCCTCCGTGTTTAGAACCTCTACCAGCTTTTACCTCAGCATTAATCGCTCTAGCAACAACATCTCTTGTAAGAAGCTCTGGTGGTCTTCTTGCGTCTTTGTCTCCAGCCAACCACCTGGCGGCCTCTTCTTCAGTGTCAGCTGTTTCGTTTTTAAACTTTTCAGGAATATAGTTAAACATAAATCGTGTCCCTTCACTATTTTTTAAAATTCCTCCTTCCCCTCTTACTCCTTCTGTTACCAATATCCCCCTAACCGATGGTGGCCAAACCATACCCGTTGGATGGAATTGATTGAATTCTAAATCCATTAATTCTGCTCTCGCTTCATAAGCCATGGCATAGCCATCTCCTGTATATTCCCAACTATTTGAAGTTATTTCCCATGCCTTGCCTCCACCTCCTGTCGCAAGAATCAAAGATTTTGTTTTGAAAACAATAAATTCTCCCGTTTCACGATACATACAAACCACTCCAGCAACTTTTCCATTTTCATCTATTAAAATATCCAATGCAGTGCACTCCATATGTATATCAATCCCTTTGTGAATTCCATAATCTTGAAGAGTTCTAATCATTTCTAATCCAGTTCTATCACCTACATGAGCTAAGCGGGGATATCTATGTCCTCCAAAATTTCTTTGGTTAATAAGTCCTTCTTTTGTTCTATCAAAAACAGCTCCCCATTGTTCTAATTCTCTTACTCTATCAGGCGCATTTTTAGCATGCAGTTCTGCCATTCTCCAAACATTTAGCATTTTTCCCCCACGCATTGTATCACGAAAATGGATTTTCCAATGATCTCGATTATCTACATTTCCAAGTGCAGCAGCCATACCTCCTTCAGCCATTACTGTATGTGCCTTTCCTAATAAAGATTTACATATCAAACCAACTTTTTCTGATTCTTTGGCGGCAGTTATTGCAGCACAAAGCCCAGCTCCTCCTGCTCCTATTACAAGCACATCAAATTCTATCTGTCTTATTTCTGAAATATCTAACATAGTTATTTTTTTATCCCCAAGTATTAAAATCTGTAATCAAACCCATAGAAACCAAACGTACATATACATCCGAAAAACCAACCCATACTAAAGAAAACCATGCGAAAATTTGATGCCTTCTGTTAAGGAAAGTTACAATTTTCCATCTGCTATGAGCATGTTCTGCTCCATGTGAACAGGAAAAACAATCCATTCTTCCTCCAATTAAATGACGAAAAGAATGACACCCAAAAGTATAAGCCCCCAACAAAAGGGGATTAATCAGTAAAACAATACTCCCAACTCCAATTCCAAATTCTCCATTTCTAAAAAAAGACATCACTGCATCATAAGAAAGTATGAAAATGAAAATAATGGCAAAATATAATGCGTATCTGTGTAGATTTTGAAATAATAAAACCCCTGTTTCTCCTTTGTAATCTTTTTGTGGAATTCCCCCAACAGCACATGCTGGTGGAGTAAAAGTAAATGCTCTATAATATGCTTTTCGGTAGTAATAACAAGTAAATCGAAAGGAAAGTGGGAACACCAAAATAAGCCAAGCAGGTGAATATCCTGGAAGCCAATTGAGCCATTCTGGCCAAGTTCCAAGCAGTGCATGGCTTATAGGAGGAATACCTTCCATCCCTTCTTTTATAAAAATTGGAGGGGAATAAAAAGGAGATAAATAACCACCAAATCCCTCTGTATTTATAACTCCACTCCACCAAAAATATTCACCTTGCCAAGCGGCCCAAGTAGAATAAAAAATAAAACTAAGCAGCCCAAATAACACCAGCATTGGAGAAATCCACCAATTGTCTTCTCTTAAATTACTAAGCAATTTTCTCTCTCTTCCAATAGGGATTTGCATAAATGTAAATTTTGGGCAAAGATAATAGGTTTATCTTTATGTTTTTCAATCTTTCAGGAAATAAAATATCCTTAATTTAAATAGGGTAACAACTTATTTCTATCTTTGAAAAAGATTTTAAAAACTAATGAAATACGAGCAAATAGACAAAAAATTATTTGTTGAAAACAGGAAGTTATTTTCTGTAAAACTAAAAGAAAATACTTTAGCAATTTTCAATGCTAATGATATTATGCCAACCAATGCTGATGGTTCTATGCCTTTCCGGCAAAACAATGATTTATTTTGGCTAAGTGGAATAGATCAAGAGGAAAGTGTATTAATCATTTCTCCTAATCACTCAGATGAAAATATGAGGGAAATTTTGTTTTTGAAAGAAACAAGTGAGCTTATTGCAATTTGGGAAGGTGCTAAACTAACAAAAGAAGATGCTCAAAAAATCTCAGGAATTAAAACTGTTTTTTGGTTAGATGAATTGGAGGACAAATTAGCTGACCTCATTTCAGAGGTAGATGCTATTTTCCTAAATAAAAACACCCATAGCAGATCCACATCAGAAGTACAAACAAGAGATGATAGATTTAGATTAAAGATAGCTGAGAAATTCTCTGGTAAACAGATTAAAGAAGCTGCGCCTATTATGCACGAACTTAGAGTAATAAAAGCTGAAGATGAAATTAAGCTAATACAAACTGCTTGTAACATTACCGAAAAAGGATTTAGAAGAATATTGCCATTCATCAAGCCTGGCAGAATGGAGTATGAAATTGAAGCTGAATTAATACATGAATTTTTAAAACATAGATCAAGTGGCTTTGCATATCAACCAATTATTGGCTCTGGAATTGACTCTTGCGTACTCCATTATGTGAACAACAATAAAGAGTGTAAAAATGGAGAGATTTTACTTATGGATTTTGGGGCAGAATATGCAAATTACGCTTCAGACTTAACAAGAACAATACCTGTTAATGGTAAATTTACTGATAGGCAAAAAGCTGTTTATACTTCTGTACTGCATGTAATGAAAGAGGCAACAAAAATGCTTGCCCCTGGGACAATTTTTAAAGATTACAATAAAGAAGTTGCTAGAATTATGGAGTTTGAACTTATCAAACTGGGGCTTTTGAATAAACATGATGTACAGAAACAAGATTCTAAAAATCCTTTATATAAGAAATACTTTATGCATGGAACTTCACATTATTTAGGCCTGGATGTGCATGATGTCGGTTCATTTGACTCTCCAATGAGAGAGGGGATGGTCTTTACCTGTGAGCCCGGAATTTATATTTTGGAGGAAGAATTAGGAATTCGATTAGAAAATGATATCCTAATTACTACTAATGGACCAAATGATCTTATGAAAGATATTCCTGTTGAAATAGAGGAAATTGAAACTCTGATGAGCGGATAATTCTTACGCGCCTAAAATTATTTTTTTTAGTCTGTTTTTATAGCATCCCATCCCTGCGCTCTTAAAGGATGGGAACTCCCATCTTTTGCTAAAAAATTATTTCCTTCCGATTTATCTGAAATATGACCAATAATTGTAAAATCTACATCTGATTTTACCTTTTCATAATCCTGTTGCTTTATTGTTAAAAGCAACTCATAATCTTCCCCACCATTTAATGCGCAAAGTATAGGGTTTAGATTTAATTCTTCCGAAAGATTAATGGCTGAAATATCTAATGGTATTTTATCTTCATATATTTGAACGCTAACTTTGGATGATTTGGAAATGTGCAATCCCTCAGAAGATAATCCATCAGAAATATCAATCATAGAAGTGGGGTCTATTTTTAATTTTTCTAATTTTCTTACAATATCTATCCTTGCTTCAGGCTTAAGTTGTCTTTGAATAACATATTCATTTCCTGCTAAATCTGGTTGCATTTTAGGATTTTCAATAAAAATTTCTTTTTCTCTTTTTAGTAATTGTAACCCTAAATATGAGCCTCCTAAATCTCCTGTGCAAACTAGTAAATCATTCACTTTTGCACCACTTCTATAAGTAATTTTTTCTTTTTCAACCTCACCCAAAACAGTAATGCTAATCATCAGTCCTGCAGTTGAAGATGTAGTGTCCCCTCCGACAATGTCAACTCCATATTTTTCGCAAGCTAAGTTAATCCCTGTATAAAGTTCTTCTAGTGCTTCAATTGAAAAACGATTACTCATGGCAAGCCCAATAGTAATTTGTTTAGCGTCTCCATTCATAGCGCAAATATCCGAAACATTAACTGCAACAGCTTTATAACCAAGATGTTTTAATGGCATGTAAGCTAAATCAAAATGCACACCTTCTAGAAGTAAATCAGTACTTATCAATTGATATTTATTTCCCAAGTCAATTACAGCTGCATCATCACCTATCCCCTTTACTGATGTTGGGTTTTTTGTAATAATATCTTTTGTTAAATGATCTATTAAGCCAAATTCGCCTAAACTCTCAATTGGGGTAGTTTTTATGCCTTTTTCTTTAAATAAACTCATGAGACAAAGATAAGTAATATCTGAGAAGATTTTTGTACCTTTGTATTCATTTAGATTAAATAAGAATAAGATGATAAAAATCAGTGATTCAGCAAGAGATCGGCTCCTCCACTTACTAGATAAGAAAGATGAAGAAAATGCCTTTGTTAGAGTAGGGGTTGAAAGTGGCGGATGTTCTGGGTTAAGCTATAAATTGGATTTTGATAACGCTAAAAAAGAAGATGATGAGCTAATTGAAGATAACAGGATTCGGCTTTTAATAAATAAAAAGAGCTTTTTATACTTGGTTGGTACTACTTTGGAGTTTTCTGATGGATTAAATGGTAAGGGATTTGTTTTTAACAACCCGAATGCAAGTAGAACTTGTGGATGCGGAGAGAGTTTTTCTCTTTAAAAATTTTAGCAAATGAGTGGGAAGAAGAAGCAAACGGAAAAGGAATTGTTAAATGAGGTCACCTCTTCTGAATATAAATACGGATTTACAACTGACATAGAATCAGATACTATTCCAAAAGGGCTTTCTGAAGAAGTAGTTCGTATTATTTCTGCAAAGAAAAACGAACCAGAATGGATGTTAGAATACCGTTTAAATGCTTATAAGGCTTGGCTTGAAATGAAAGAGCCAGATTGGGCAAATGTATCTTATAAAAAACCAAACTATCAGGATGTAATCTATTATTCTGCTCCTAAGCAAAAACCAATGTTGGACAGTTTAGACGACTTAGATCCTGAAATGAAAAAAACTTTTGATAAGCTTGGGATTTCATTAGAGGAGCAAAAAAGACTTGCTAATGTTGCCGTTGATATTGTAATGGATTCTGTATCTGTAGCGACTTCATTTAAAGAAGCCCTTTCTGAAAAGGGTATTATTTTCTGTTCTATTTCTGACGCAATTCAAGATCATCCTGAACTCGTAAAAAAATATCTTAGCTCTGTAGTCCCAGTAAGGGATAATTTCTTCTCAGCTTTAAACTCAGCAGTATTTTCTGATGGTTCCTTTTGTTATATTCCGAAAGGAGTAAAATGTCCTATGGAGCTATCTACTTATTTTAGGATAAATGAAGCCGGGACTGGTCAGTTTGAGAGAACTCTTTTAATTGCAGATGAGGGGAGTCAAGTGAGTTATTTAGAGGGATGTACGGCTCCAATGCGAGATGAAAACCAATTACATGCTGCGGTTGTAGAGCTTATTGCGATGGAGAATGCGGATATTAAATATTCTACTGTACAAAATTGGTATCCTGGAAATGATGAAGGTATTGGTGGTGTTTTCAACTTTGTTACTAAAAGAGGGATATGTCATAAAAACGCGAAAATTTCTTGGACACAAGTAGAGACAGGATCTGCGGTTACTTGGAAATATCCATCTTGTATTTTGAAAGGAGATAATTCTATTGGAGAATTTTTCTCAGTTGCAGTTACAAATAACTATCAACAAGCAGATACAGGAACAAAAATGATTCACTTAGGTAGAAATACTAAAAGTACAATAATTGCAAAAGGAATATCAGCGGGGAAAAGTGATGGAAATTATAGGGGATTAGTTCGTATTGCAAAAGGAGCTGCAAATTCCCGAAATTTCTCTCAATGTGATTCTTTATTGATGGGAGATAAATGCGGTTCGCACACCTTCCCTTACATTGAAGTAAAAAATAATTCATCAAAAGTAGAGCATGAGGCCACTACTTCAAAAATTGGAGAGGATCAAATTTTCTATTGCAATCAAAGGGGGATTGGTACAGAAGAAGCAATCGCACTAATTGTAAATGGATATTGTAAAGATGTCCTCAATCAACTGCCAATGGAATTTGCAGTAGAAGCCAAAAAATTATTAGAAATCAGTCTTGAGGGCTCAGTAGGATAAAAATAAGAAAATGATAAAAATAACACATTTAAAAGCCGGGATAGAGGATACTCTTATTCTTAATGGAATAACCTTAAAGGTGAAAGCTGGAGAGGTACATGCAATAATGGGGCCAAACGGATCCGGGAAAAGCACTCTTGCTTCTGTAATTGCTGGCAAAGAAGATTATGAAGTTAAAGAAGGGGAAATTGATTTTGAAGGAGAAAGTTTATTGGAACTTCCTCCTGAAGAAAGGGCTAATAAAGGAGTCTTTCTTTCTTTTCAATATCCAGTAGAAATCCCTGGGATTTCAGTTTCCAACTTTATAAAAACATCAATCAATGAAAGAAGAAAAGCAAAAGGATTAGAGCCAATGCCTACTCCAAAACTACTTAAACTGATGCGTGAAAAAATGGAGTTGTTAAGCATCAAAAAAGGGTATTTGTCCAGAAATATGAATGAAGGTTTTTCTGGAGGAGAGAAAAAAAGAAATGAAATTTTTCAGATGGCCATGTTAGAGCCTAAATTAGCCATATTAGACGAGACAGATTCAGGGCTGGATATTGATGCGCTCAGAACCGTGGCTAATGGGGTAAATAAGCTAAAAACAAAAGACAATGCAACCATTGTTATTACCCATTACCAAAGACTGTTGGATTACATTATTCCTGATTTTGTACATGTATTGCATAATGGAAGAATCATCAAATCAGGAGAAGCAACATTAGCGCATGAATTGGAAGAAAAAGGATATGATTGGATAACCAAAGAAGCAGATAAAAAGTGGGCTTAATTGATAATATAAAATCTTTTTCTGAAAAGGAAAAATTAGGGGCTAAAAAAAACGGATTACTCCAATCTTTTTTAGCAAAAGGATTCCCTACTATAAAGGAGGAGGAATGGAAATATACTCCCTTAAAAAAGATTGTTGCTGATGATTTTTTAGTAGAAGGAAATGGGGCGGCAATTTCAGAAAGTGATATTGAAAAATATACTTTAGGATTTGACCATAAAATTGTTTTTTTAGAAGGAGTCCTAATTTCAAAGCCAAATATTGAGGGGGTTAATATTTCTGATTTTTCTGATTTTGAAACAACGAATGGTGATGCTATTTCTAGATTAAATTCTGCCCTTGCAAAAAAGGGGTTTACGATAACCGTGGAGGACAATACTATAGTAGAAAATCCTATTGAAATCTTATTTTTTTCCAATACTAAAAACGATAATTTTGTGCAACACCGTAACAAGATTGTTGTGGGAGATAATGCGCAAATTGAATTTGTGGAACGCATCCAGAATTTGAGTGTCTCAAAATGCTTTGTAAATCATTTCACGCAAATAAGCATTGGGAAAAATGCAAATGTAGAATACAATAAGATTCAAGATAATAGTGTAAATGCTATTCTGATTGATAATATGAATATTTATCAGTTGCAAGATGCTAATGCAATTGTAAATACCTTGATTTTTGGAGGTTCATTTACCAAAAATGCTTTAAACTTTGAGCAAAATGGAAGTAATTGTGACAGTAATATGAATGGTGTCTCTATTTTAGATAATAATCAGTTTGCCGACAATCATACTTTTGTAGACCATAAACAGTCACATTGCAGATCCAACGAAATGTATAAAGGTATTTACTTAGGTAATTCTAAAGGCGTTTTCAACGGCAAAATTATAGTTCGCCCTGATGCACAAAAAATTGATGCCTTTCAATCTAATAATAATTTATTGTTAAGTGATAGCGCGACTATTGATAGCAAGCCCCAATTAGAAATTTACGCTGATGATGTGAAGTGTAGCCATGGATGTACTATTGGCCAATTGGATGATGACGCCCTCTTTTACATGAGAAGTAGAGGAATTAGGGAAAAAGAAGCAAAAGCAGTTTTAACCTATGCATTTGCGTCAGAAGCTGTAAGTAATATGAGTATCCCTGAAGTAAAAAAAATAGCACAAAAACTTATTGCTAAAAAACTTAATGTTGATTTAGATTTTAATCTCTAATGATTGATGTAGACAAAATAAGATTGCAATTCCCCGCCCTTCATCAAAAGGTGAATGGTAAAGACCTGGCGTATTTTGACAATGCATCAAGCAGCCAAAAACCACAAGTTGTTTTAGATTCTATTGCGCATTTTTATAGTAATACGAATGCAAATATCCACAGAGGAGTGCATTACTTAAGCCAAGAAGCAACCGATAAATTTGAAACTACAAGAAAGTCAGTTCAAACATTTATCAATGCTAAAAATAGTTACGAAATTATTTTTACCAAAGGCGCCACCGATTCTATTAATTTAGTGGCAAACGGCTACCAATCTATCCTAAATAAAGATGATGAGATTATTGTTTCAGAAATAGAACACCACTCCAATATTGTACCTTGGCAAATGTGCTGTGAACTAAGCGGGGCAACATTAAAAGTTATCCCAATGTTGGATGGTGGAGATTTGGATATGGAAGCCTTTAAAAATTTACTTTCCAAAAAAACAAAATTAGTAGCTATTACACATATTTCTAATGCCCTTGGAACAATAAATCCTATTGAGGAAATCATAACGGAAACACATAAAATAGGGGCTAAGATTCTGATTGATGGTGCGCAAGCTACTCCTCACACGTCTGTGAATGTACAAGAATTAGATGTGGATTATTACTGCTTTTCTGCGCACAAAATGTATGGGCCTACTGGAGTGGGAGTATTGTACGGAAAAGAAGTTTTATTAAATAATCTTCCCCCTTATCAAGGCGGTGGAGAAATGATAAAAGAAGTGCGTTTTGAAAAAACAACTTATGCCGATTTACCCCATAAATTTGAAGCGGGAACCCCTAATATTTCTGGCGTTATTGCTTTTAAAGCGGCCTTAGATTTCATCACAAATTTAGGAATTGAAAATATTGCAAAACATGAAGATAATTTACTGAAATACACGATTAGGAAGCTCTCAAAAATACCTAAGATACAATTTATTGGTGAGGCGAAAAAAAGAGCTGCTTTGGTATCTTTCAATATTGGTGGTTTGCACGCATATGATATAGGTGTTTTGTTGGATAAAATGGGTATTGCAATTAGAGCTGGACATCATTGTGCCCAGCCAATAATGGATCATTATAAAATTCCAGGGACTGCTCGTATGTCTTTTGCAATTTACAATACTAAACAGGAAATTGATAGTTGTATAAATGCCATTAAAAAGGCACAAACAATGCTTGCTTAAAATGGCTACAATACAAGAAATACAAACAGAAATAGTAGAAGAGTTCGATATGTTTGAGGACTGGATGGAGAAATACGAATACATTATTGAACTTGGGAAAACTCTTCCAATAATTAATGATAAACACAAGATAGAGAATAATTTAATAAAGGGCTGTCAAAGTAGGGTTTGGCTACACGCTGATGAGCAAGATGGGAAAATGATTTATTCAGCTGATAGTGATGCAATTATCACTAAAGGTATTGTTGCTATTTTAATTAGAGTTCTTTCTAACCAAAATGCAGAAGAAATTGCAAAAGTAGATTTATCGTTTATTGATAAAATTGGATTTAAAGAACAACTCTCACAAACACGCGCGAATGGTTTGGCTTCCATGATAAAAGAAATGAAACTATATGCTTTAGCCTATCAAAATAAATAAGATGAAAACAAAAGAAGAATTACAAAAAATAGGGGGAGAAGTTGTGGAAGTGATTTGTGAAATTTACGATCCAGAAATTCCAGTAAATATTTACGCGCTTGGACTTATTTATGATGTTGAGGTGAGTGAAGAGTGTGACGTAAATATTACCATGACTCTTACCTCTCCAAACTGCCCAGTTGCCGAAACTCTACCTGTTGAGGTAGAAGAAAAAGTAAAAGTTATCTCTTCTGTAAAGAATGTGAAAGTAGAAATTGTATTTGAACCTACTTGGACTAAAGATATGATAAGTGAGGAAGCTAAATTAGAATTGGGAATGCTATAAAAAATGGATGAAGAAATTGTAAATAGAGTTGCAAATTCTGACTTAATCACTATTGATCTAGCAGATTATGCTCCAAAGTTGCAAATTTTAGAATTTAATTTGAAACAATTTTTATTTGAAGGATTTATACTTAAAGAAAAAGAATTTCGAAAGACTTTAAAAGAGTTTGATTTCACAATTTACACCAATAAAGTAGTTGCTCTAATTTGTAGTAGTGATGCTATTTTTCCTATGTGGGCTTATATGTTGGCAACTTCTTATCTTAATAAAGTAGGACATGAAATTCACTTTGGCACCAAAAATGAAGTCTTTCAGAAACTGTTTTTGCAAAATATAGAACGCATCAATCCTGCTAAATTTGAAAATAAAAAAGTGATTGTAAAAGGTTGTGGCCATATTCCACTTACAGAAGCTCTTTATATTGCCATAACTAAAAAATTACAAAATACCGTTAGTAGTTTAATGTTTGGTGAGGCCTGCTCTGCTGTCCCAGTTTTTAAGAAAAAATAGATTTCCCAGCACCACAATATCCTATTACTAAAATCTTCTGCAAATTAGTTTTCTTCTTCAAAGGTTTTGATAGAGCGTTCTACCGCTTGATTAATTTGATTTAATTCTTTGGCAGTAAAATCACGATAAGTGCCAATTGGTATGTCTAATTTGACATTCATGATCCTTACTCTTTTTAATTTTTTCACTTCATATTCTAAATACTCACACATCCTTCTAATCTGCCTATTAAGCCCTTCTGTTAAAATGATTTTAAATGTTTTTTTACCAGTTTGTTTTACAAAACATTTTCTGGTGATCGTATCTAAAATAGGAACACCGCTGCTCATTGCCTGAATAAATTCTTTCGTTATCGGTTTGTTTACTGTTACTTCATATTCTTTTTCGTGTCTATTTTTCGCACGTAAAATTTTATTTACAATATCTCCATCATTTGTAAGAAAAATCAGCCCTTCTGAAAGTTTGTCTAGCCTACCAATTGGAAAAATTCGTGTTGGATAATTAATATAATCTATAATGTTATTTTTCTCTCTTCTGGTGTCTGTCGTACAAACAATCCCAACTGGTTTGTTAAAAGCAATATATATCCCTTTCTTTTTCTTTGCTCTACGTACTACTTTCCCGTTAACGCTTACCTGATCTTCATCAGTAATTTTAGTTCCCATAAGCGGTATCTCTCCATTTATTTTTATTCTACCTTGATCAATAAGCTTATCTGCCTCTCTTCTGGAACAAAACCCTATTTCAGACAAGAATTTATTTATTCTAGTTATTTTTTTCTCTTGCATTAGATCTTTTTCTCTGTTTTTATCTCTATATTAGGTTAATTATTTAACCTAAAAGAAAAAATACGTTTACTTTTTGAAATATCTATATTGCAAATTTATGATTTTTATTCGTACTAATTTTGTACAAATCTCTTCAATAAATTGATCCATTAGCACACTTTAAATAAACTTATTCCGTTAAATTTGCGAAAAAATAAAAAATATGATGAAGAAAATTTTAACAACGATAATGGCAGGATTATTCTCTCTTTCTGTAATGGCTGATGAAGGAATGTGGTTGCCACAACTCTTGCAAGCAATGAATGAAAAAGACATGCAAGCACGTGGACTTCAACTCACTGCTGAAGATTTATACTCAATAAATAACTCATCCCTTAAAGATGCTATTGTCTCTTTAGGAGGGTTCTGTACTGGAGAAATGATTTCTTCAAAAGGCTTAATGCTTACAAATCACCATTGTGCTTTTGATGCTATTCAAACGCATTCAACTGTAAATAACGATTATCTAAAAGATGGTTTTTGGGCAATGACCCCTGATGAAGAATTATCTAATGAAGGTTTAACTGCAACTTTTTTAATCGGTATTGAAAGTGTAACTAATAGAGTGTTGGCAGGATTTGATACTTTAAATTTGTCCGAAAAAGAACGAAAAGTTAAAATAAGAGAGGCTGTGAACGAGATTGTCGAAAAAGCTACAGAGGGCACTCATTATAGCGCCAGAGTAAAGTCTTTTTTTGGAGGTAATGAATATTATTTATTAATTTCTGAAACTTTCAAAGATGTAAGATTAGTTGGAGCTCCTCCATCAGCTATTGGTAAATTTGGCGGTGACACTGACAACTGGATGTGGCCAAGACATACTGGAGATTTTTCTTTATTCAGAGTATATATGGCTGAAGACGGGAGTCCTGCAGAATACTCAAAAGATAATGTCCCTTACAAACCAAAACACCATTTACCTATTCAATTAAATGGGGTTGAAAATGGCGATTATACCATGATTTTTGGATTCCCTGGAAGAACCGATAGATATTTAACTTCTTATGGAGTTAAAGAGGCTTTACAACAATCCAATCCAACTATTGTTGATATCAGAAGTGAAAAGTTAGCAATAATGAAAGCTAGGATGAACGAAAGTAAAAAAACCAAAATTCAGTATGCTGCAAAATATGCGCAAACTTCAAATTATTGGAAATATTATATTGGCCAGAGCAAAGGATTAAAAAGAATGAGAGTATTTGACAAGAAAAAAGAGATTGAAGATAGCTTTAGAGTTTGGGTTTCGAGCGGAGACACTAAAAGACAAGAAAAGTATAGTAAGGCACTTGATTTAATTGAAGACGCTTATTTTGCCAACCGAAAAATTAATGTTGCCCGCACTTATTTGAATGAGGCTATTTTTCAAGGGGCTGAAATTTTATATTTTTCTTTTATGATGAATAACCTAATAAGCACTTTACCAAAAGAAGACGGAAAAGAAAGGCGTGAACAATTAAGAGATATTAAAAATACCGCAAAAGATTTTTACAAAGATTATAATTCTTCCTTAGACCAAGAACTATTATCCGCTTTATTTAAAATGTATTATTACAATATTCCAAAAAGCCAACATCCTGATATTTTTCAAAAAATAGAAAAACAACTATTTGGATTTAAAGCTTTAGATTTTGATTATTTTTCCAAAACTGTTTTTAAAAAATCGGTATTTGCTAGCAGAGAAAAATGTTTGGCTTTTCTAGAAAAACCTACGCTTGCAAAAATTGAGAAAGATCCAGCTCACAAAGCTCTTATGTCTATTTACAATTTCTATTTAGCTAATCATTATCCGAAAAGAAAAAAAATCAGAGAAGATTTAGGAAAAGGAAATCGCCTCTTTATTGCAGGGCTTAGAGAAATGAACCCAGAAAAGAAATATTATCCAAATGCTAACTCAACTATGCGATTAACCTATGGTAATGTAGGTGATTATACTCCTGGGAATGCTATGCATTACGAATATTATACTACTATTGATGGTGTAATTGAAAAAGAAGACCCAACTAATGATGAATTTATTATCCCTGAAAAACTGAAAATTTTATACGAACAAGGAGATTACGGAAGATATGCTGATGAGGAAGGTAATTTAAGGGTTAATTTTATTTCAAATAATGACATTACAGGAGGGAATTCTGGGTCCCCAGTTATAAATGCTTGGGGAGAGATTGTGGGGACAGCTTTTGATGGAAACTGGGAAGCAATGAGCGGAGATATTGCTTTTGAAAATGAGGTGCAAAGGACAATTTCAGTTGATATCCGTTACACCATGTTTATTATTGATAAATATGCTGGAGCTACTCATTTAATTGATGAAATGACTATTGCGCCAACTCATCCAAAACCTTTGTCAAAAGAAGAAGAGGAGCTCTTAAAGGTAGAGGAAGAAAAAAAGGCCCAAGAAAATGATCCTTATACCATTGTACAAAAATTAGGGACTACTACTTTTAATGGAAAAGAAATTCCTGTGATAGAAATGGCTTCTTTTGGTTCTGCTTTCGATATGGCAGTCAGTCAATTTGGTTCTGGAAGTAATATTTTATTTTTATGGAAAGAAAACGTCTATACTACTGAAAGGAAATGATTTAATTGCTGAAAAATTAATATGCTCTCTGATTTTTCCCTTCTATATAATTGATGAAGGCTTGGGTTACTACTCTCACTCCTCCTGGGGTTGGATAATTCCCCGTAAAATACCAGTCCCCTTTATGGTCAGGGCAAGAGGCGTGCAAATCCGAAATCGATTGATAAATAATTTCTGTTTTTGACTTTGTCCCTTTAGGAGTTAATAACTGAGAAATCTTTTTAGAGATCTCTTCAGTGGTAAATGGCTTGTATAATTCTTTTACACAATTCTCCATTTTTTCTTTTGGTAAGTTCAATTGGGCTTTGCATTTTTTATAAGTCTCTTGAATAATCCCCTCTAGTTTTCTTTCTTTCAATAAAGAAATTGTAGCTTGGAAAGCAATAAAATCGCCCATTTTTGCCATATCAATACCATAACAATCAGGGTAACGAATTTGTGGAGCAGAAGAAACTATTACTATTTTTTTAGGATTTAGCCTGTCTAACATTCTGATAATAGATTGTTTCAAGGTAGTTCCTCTAACAATACTATCGTCAATCATTACTAGATTATCGGTTGATTTTATTGTTCCGTAAGTTATGTCATAAATATGGGCAACCAAATCATCTCTGCTTTCATCAGAAGTAATAAACGTTCTAAGTTTTGCATCCTTAACAGCAATCTTTTCTGCTCTTGGAGAAATTTTCATTATTTCTGCAATAGCATCATGACAGGGATTATTCCCTAATGCTTGTATTTTTTTAGTTTTTACTTCATTCAAATAAGCATGACACCCTTTTAATAACCCCAAATAAGAAACCTCAGCGGTGTTAGGGATATAAGAAAAAACCGTATTCTTAACATCTTTATCAATCGCTTCTAAAACTTTTGGGAAAACACTTTTCCCAAGAGCTAATCTTTCATTATAAATATCCTTGTCATTTCCTCTTGAAAAATAAATTCTCTCAAAAGAACAGGCTGTTCTTTCCAGGGGCTCTCTTATCTTTTTTTCTTCTACTGTTCCATTTTTTTTAATAATCAGAGCATGCCCTCTTTTTATTTCCTTTACTTTTTCTGATTTTACATCAAATGCAGTTTGAATGACAGGTTTTTCAGAAGCAATCACTACAACCTCATCATCCTTATAATAATATGCTGGTCGTATTGCGTTCGGATCTCTTAAGGTAAATGCATCTCCATGCCCTATCATACCACACATAACATATCCTCCATCCCAATTTTTTGCCGATTGAGCTAAAATTTCTTGTAAATCTAGCTCGTCCTCTATCACTTTTGTTATTTCTTTTTTACTTAACTTATCTTTATATTTATAATATATTTTATCGTTTTCTTCATCTAAAAAATGTCCGATTTTCTCTAAAATAGTAACAGTATCTGCCTTTTCTTTTGGGTGCTGCCCTAAATCAGTTAAATGTGTAAACAGCTCATCAACATTTGTCATGTTAAAATTTCCTGCAAGAACTAAATTTCTTGTTTTCCAGTTATTTTGTCTAAGAAACGGATGGCACTGTTCTATATTATTTCCGCCATAAGTCCCGTAACGTAAATGGCCTAAAAATAATTCTCCAGTAAAAGGCATGTTTTCTTTCAGCCAATCTGGATCATTTAATTTTTCTGGGTCATTATCTTGTAAAGAAACAAAGCGCTTGTTGGCTTTCTTAAAAACATCTTGTATGGGATTTGTCGCAATCGATCGTTGTCTACTTATGTATCTTTTCCCTGTGGGAATATCCAATTTTACATTAGCAATACCTACTCCGTCTTGACCCCTGTTGTGCTGCTTTTCCATCAGTAAATACATTTTATTTAGTCCGTAAAATGCCGTCCTATATTTTTTTTGATAGAATTTAAGTGGTTTTAATAATCGAAGCATTGCTACTCCGCATTCATGCTTTACGGCATCACTCATAGGGCTGTTTTTGGAAACGCAAAACTAATCTTTATTCTCTAATATCTTCATTAATTCGTTAATTCCTGGATTGCTAAAAGTTTTTTCATTAATTTCAATAGTAGGGATTACTCTTTTCCCATTATTTATTTTCTCTACATAGGCGATAGCTTCCGGATTATTGGTTATTATAATATATTCGAATTCAATACCTTTTGATGTGAGAAAATTTTTTACGTTCATACAATCGGAACACCAATCAGCTCCATATATTTTAATCTTCATTTTCTAACCTTTTAAAAATATATTTTATATTATTTTGAATAACTGTACACTGATTACAGTGAGATAAATAAGTGACCCGAAATGGCTGATTAAACTGAAAATCAGATGCGTTCACCTCAAAAAAGCTTTCGCATTCTAAATCTCCGTCTTCTGAATACCTGCTAATTTTATATTTTTCCTCTTTACTCAAAAGAAACCAAGATCCTGCTCCAACTCCGCCAACCCATTGTGCATTTCCCGGAATTAAATTCGCTCTTTTCGGAACTCTAATTTTTCCTTTCATTTTTCAATACTTTTTAAATATGCTTTTATTGAATTCCTGTTTATTTTCTCACAATTTCTATCATCAACAATATAATATGTTGAATTAGCAATCCCTACATTTCTTTTAGGTGAGGGGGAAAAACTTACAGGGTATTTTAATCTCAATATTTTAATTATTGATGGCTTAGCTTCCCGCATTACTGAAGCAACAAAGCGAGAGCAATTTGTCCCTGAGCGAACAAATGGTCCGTAAGGCAACATCCCTCTATTTTGTGTTTTTTTTGCAAATTCAAACGCTCTATTAAAATCTATCCCTGATAAAATGGAGGCATACATTTTGTCAACTCCATGGCTAGATTTATTATTTGCTACTTCTAATAAAATACTTTCAATATTTAAAATGCCATTTGCATTACAATTTGCAATCGTTTTAACTCTTAAATCATGATCTGTTTTCTCATCCCTTACCCTCCCATACCCTTGTTTAGTATGATATCTTCCAAAATCAAAATAAAAAATTTCCCCCGTTTTACTATTTACTAAAAGAAATGCTGAGTGCCCAGCACGATACTTCCCGTTTTTTGTAATTCCTAGAGCCCTAGTAATAAAATCATACCAAGAGCCAGCAGATATAACCATTAAATTTGGCCAAGCTAGGGGAATAATGTAATCGGTAGGGTTCAATTTTTGTTTTAGTTTGATTGCAAAATAACATAAATTATTATATTTTATATGCAAGATTAATCTGGTTTGTGTTTTTGAATAAATAAGGCCCTATTTTTGCTTGTTAATCAGATTAGTAATTA
>Ga0187827_10004251_pt1 | contig 17739 bp, 16 predicted proteins | sample ETNtaG_39_FD_167969 | JGI IMG/M metagenome (GOLD analysis project Ga0187827, IMG submission 167969) | Marine microbial and viral communities from oxygen minimum zone, Eastern Pacific Ocean - ETNP2014_SV_150_PacBio MetaG (Illumina Assembly) | ecosystem: Environmental > Aquatic > Marine > Hypoxic... | reverse complement strand
TTTTTTCAAGAATATAATAAAGAAAAAAGCTTGGAATGATTTCTTTATTCCTTGGCAAACCTATTCTCAAGAAGGAGAAAGACTGTGGAGATTTTATCATAGTTTTACTAAGAGAGAATTAGAGAATTTATTAAAGAAAACTAACTTTAAATTAAAGCCGCATGGGGTTTATAAAACAGAATTTAATATAAATAGTTTTGTTCAGAAATAATCTTTATTAAATAAGAGGAGTATGATAAAATATATTTAATTAATTATATTTTTATGTTTAAAAAAGTTTTCTTTTTTAGTATTCTTTTCATATTACCCCTAACTGTCTTAGGAGCAGAATATCATCGTAATGAGCAAATAATAATAGCAACTGATAAGATTATAAATACTAATTATTATGCTTTAGCTAAAAGTATTTCTGTTTATGGAGAAATAGAGGGTGATATTTTTATTATGGCAGATACGGTTTTAATTAATTCTGAAAGTATTAAAGGAGATCTTTTTATTATTGCTAAAGATATTACTATTCAAGGTAGAGTAGAAGGTAATCTTAGAGTTTTTGGTGATAAATTAAATATAGCTGGGAAAATAGAAAAGAACACCTTGTTTATAGGTGGTCTTTTTAATTTATTAAAAGAAGGTAAATTAGATGGTAATTTAACTAATTTTGTAAGTAAATCTTCTTTAGAGGGTGAAGTAGATGGAAAAGTAGATGGTTATTTAGAATTTTTATTTATAAATGGAATTATAAATAATGATATAGATGTTAATTTTTTTAAAAAAGTTACTAATAATATTAATTTAGAGATAGGTGAGCAGGCTATTATAAATGGAAATTTAAAATATAAGTCTTTTAAAAAGGCTGAAATTAATAAACAGGCTCAAATAAGTAGCATAGAATATATAGAAGATATTTTTCCTATTAAACCATTTTTTACTTTAGATAATTTATTTAAATTAGTAATTAAATTTTTTGGATTAATGATGGTTGGCATGATTATTTTATATTTTTTTCCAAATTTATTTAAAGGAATTAATAGAGAATTATTAAAATTTTCTTTTAAAAATATGATTAAAGGTCTATTATTTTTTATAGCTATACCTGTATTTTCTATTATTTTAATGATTACAGTAATTGGTATTCCATTAGCTATGATTATATTATTATTATATGGAATATTTATATATTTAACAAAATTATTTATATCTTTTTGTTATTTTTATATTGTTAAAATAAAATTTTTGAAAGAAAAGAATATTTCAGATAATAATAAATTAGCTTTAGGAATATTTATATATTTAATTATATCTAGTATTCCTATTTTAGGGCTATTAGTTACTTTTTATTTTTTTATTTTAGTTTGGTACTTATTTTATAATAAAGTATTTAATAAGTTTAAAAAATAAAATGAAAAATTATTTAATTGATTATTCTGTTTTAGGGAAATTAGCAGAATTAATAACAAAACATGGATGGAAATTATTAATAGTATACTTTATTTTTAAAATTTTTATATCAATAGAAATAGTAAAAATAATAATATAAATATATGAATGATAAAATTTTTAAGTCTTATGATATTAGAGGGATATATAATGAAGAGTTTAATAATAATGATGTTAAAATAATAGCTCAAGCTTATTTACAAGAAATAGCTAGAATAGGAAAAAAAGAGATAAAAGATTTAAAAATAATAATATCTAGAGACATTAGACATTCTTCTCCAGAAATTACTAATACTTTTATTGAAGAAGTAATTAAATATGGAGTACAAATATATGATTTAGGATTAATGCCTATTGATGCTATTTATTATTTGGTTGGTAAAGATAATTATGATGGGGGAGTAATGATTACCGCTTCTCATAATCCTCCTGTTTATGGGGGAATAAAGATGTTAGCTACTAAAGTAGAAGCAATAAGAGGTATTAGAATAAAAGAAGTTATAAAAGAATTAAAAGAAATATCAAAAATAGAGGGAAATAAAAAAGAATTAGATATTTGGGATAGATATATAGAACATATTTTAAGTTTTGTTAATTTAGAAAATATTAAATCATTTAAAATAGTGGTAGATGCTGGTAATGCTATGGCTGGGATTACTATACCTAAAATATTTTCTAAAATACCTCAGATTGAAGTTGTAGAATTATTTTTTGAGCTAGATGGTGATTTTCCTTCAAGAGATCCTAATCCATTAAATGAAGGTGCAGCAGATAAATTAATTGCTAAAGTAAAAGAAGCTAAAGCTGATTTAGGTGCTATTTTTGATGCTGATTCTGATAGAATATTTTTAGTTGATGAAAAAGGTAATTTTATTAAAGGAGATCAAATTTTAATTCTTTTATCAGAGAAAATATTAAAAGATAATCCAGGAGCAAGTATTATTTATAATTTAATTTGTTCTAAGGCGGTTCCAGATATAGTTGAAAAATTGGGAGGTAAGGCTATACGTAGTGAAGTTGGTTATGCTAATGTAAAAAAACATATGGAAGAAGAGAATGGTATAATAGGTGGTGAAGTTTCAGGACATTTTTCTTTTAAAAATAATTATTATTCTGACTGTGCTTATGCCGCCTTACTTATGATTTTAGAAATATTGTCATTAAAAAATGAACAATTATCTAGTCTAGTAGAAAAGAATAAAATATATTATAGAGCTAATGAATTAAATATAACTATAGATGATATACCATTAGCTTTAAATAAACTTAGAAAGAAATATAAAGAAAATATTAGAGATGAGATAGACGGTTTAACGGTAGAATTTTATAATGGTGGATTATTAAATTGGTGGTTTAATGTTAGAGCTTCTAATACAGAACCTTTATTAAGAATTACTGTTGAAGCTAAAGATAAGGAAATAGCAGAGAAATATCAAAAAGAATTACTAGAAATAATAAATAATTAAAATGATAGGTATTTTTGATTCAGGATTTGGTGGTTTAACTATTTTCAAAGAAATAGAAAAAAAATTACCTAATTATGATTATATATATTTAGGTGATAATGCTCGTGCTCCATATGGTAACCATAGTCAAGAAATAATATATGAATATACTAAACAAGCTATAGATTATTTATTTAAAAAAGGGTGTGATTTGGTTATTTTAGCTTGTCATACATCTTCAGCAGAAGCTTTAAGAAAAATACAAAAAGAATATTTAAAAAAATACAAAAATAAAAATGTTTTAGGAGTAATTAGACCTTTAATTGAAGAAGCTTCAGAATTAACTAAAAATAATGTGATAGCTGTTATGGGTACTAAAAGTACAATATTATCTAAAACATATATTAAAGAATTAATAGAAAAAAATAAAAACATTAAAGTTAAACAACAATCATGCCCTTTATTGGTTCCTTTAATAGAAGAAAATTGGGAAAAGAGAATAGAAACTAAAATGATTTTAAAAAAATATATTAAATATTTAAAATCATATAATCCAGATATAGTTATTTTAGGTTGTACTCATTATGGTTTTTTAGCAGATAAAATACAAAAATATTTTGGTAAGAATACAAAAGTATTAGATAGTGGTAAAATAGTAGCTAGAAAATTAAGAGAATATTTAATAAAGCATAAAGATTTAGTAAAAAAATCTAATAAGAAAAGAAGAATATTTTTAACTACAGATGATAATTTATTTTTTGATAAAGCAGCTACTAAATTTTTAGGAAGAGATATTAAATCTAAAATAATTTTTTATTAAATACCTATTATATTTTTAATTTCTTTTAAATTATTATTTGCTATTTTTTGGGCTTGTTTAGCTCCTTTTTTTATAATTCTTTCTATTTTATTATAATGTTTTTTGTAGTATAAAATATTTTTTTGTATAGGTTTAAGAAAACTAATAATAGAAGTAGTTAATTCTTGTTTTAATTCAGAATTCATTAAAATATTTTTTTGGTAATCTTTTTTAAATTTATTTAATTTATTTTCATCTCCAAAATATTCATACAATTTTATTAAATTTTTTACTCCTTCTTTATTGGTTATAGCCTTTCTAATTTTTCTAGCTATAGTTTCTGCATCATCTCTAATAGCTATATAACTAGTTTCTCCTAATAACTTACTCATTTTTTTATTAGGATTATTTAAAGACATTATTTTAGGAGTAGATGATAGGATTGGTTTTATTTCTTTAAAATATTTAAAATAATTATTATTAAATTTTCTAGCTATTATTCTGGTTAATTCTAAATGCTGTAATTGATCCTCTCCAACAGGAACATATTCTCCTTTGTATAGTAGTACATCTGCAGCTTGTAAGACAGGATAGGTTAATAATCCAGTATTAATACTTTTTTCTTTATTTTTCATATTTTTATATTGAGTCATTCTTTCTAATTCTGAGACAGGTATTAAACAATTAAATATCCAAGAAAGTTCAGTATGCCCTATTATATTAGATTGTTTGAAAATAATAGTTTTTTTAGGATTTAAACCTAAAGAAATTAAATCTATAAGTAAATTTTTAGTTTGTTCTTTTAATATTTTTTTATCTTTTTCTGTAGTTAAAGCATGATAATCAGCAATGAAGAAAAAACATTCATATTTATTTTGTAACTCTAGCCATTTTTTAATAGCTCCTAAATAATTTCCTAAATGTATTTTACCTGTAGGTTTAATTCCAGATATTAATCTTTTTTTCATATATTTATTATATCAAATAGAATATTTTTAAACAATTTATACTTCTATAATAACTGGTAAAATCATCGGTCTTCTTTTAGTTTTAGTAAAGATAAATTGTCCTAAGTCATTACGTAATTTATTTTTTATATAGGCTTCATTAGCTTGAGTTTTTGTTTTATTATGTTCATTAACAATAGTTTTTACTTTAGATCTAATAGTTTCAACAAGAGTTTTATTTTCTCTCATATATATAAATCCTCTAGAAATAATATCAGGAGAGTGGACTAAGTTACCATTTTTACCAGAGATAGTAGCAATAACTACTACCATACCATCAGCCGCCATTAATTTTCTGTCTCTTAATACTATATGAGAAACATCTCCCACTCCTAAACCATCTACAAAAACATAATCAGAATTTACCTTTTCTTTTAATAATTTGCCTTGTTCATTTTTAGAAAATTCAATTACTTGACCATTATCTGCTATGAAAATATTACTTTCTGCTAAACCAGCTTTTTGAGCTACCTTACCATGTATTTTTAGAAAAGAATGATTACCATAAACAGGTATATGATATTTTGGTTTAACCATTTTGATCATATCATAAAGATCCTCTTGTTTAGCATGACCACCAGCATGAATATCCATCATTTTATAATGAATAACATCAGCTCCTTTACGATAGAGATTATCTTTTAATCTTTGAACAGATCTTTCATTACCAGGAATAACAGAAGAAGAAAAGACAATAGTATCACCTTTGCCTATTTTTATTGCTCGATGTTCATTATTAGCAACACGCATTAAAACAGCATTATCTTCTCCTTGAGCACCAGTACATAGGATAATTATCTTATTATCAGGAAAAAGTTTCATATCTTTTAAGAGAATTATTGTACTCTTTTTAACTTTCATATAGCCTAATTGTAGAGCTAATTCTACATTTCTTTTCATACTAAATCCTTCGATAATAACTTTTTTTCCTAATTTTTCAGCAGACCAAATAATTTGTTGTATTCTCCCTAAAAGAGAAGCAAAAGTTCCTAAAATAATACGGGCCGGTGCTTTATTTAAAACTTCATCTATATTTGTTTGAATATTACCCTCTGTTAATTGATGTCCTTCTTGAGTAGCATTAGTACTATCGGCCATTAAAGCTATAATATTTTCTTGACCTAAAGCCTTTATTTTACTCATTTCTGTTGGGGCATCTCCTGAAGCTAAGGGATCTAGTTTAAAGTCTCCAGTATGTACTATTTTACCAACAGGGCTTTCTAAGACCACTCCTAAAGAACCAGGTATATTATGACTGACTCCAAAAAATTTAATTCTAAAATCACCTAATCTTAAAATAGTTTCTGTGGTTATAGATTTAAGGTTAAGAGGCGGAGCTTGTTTAAAGTCTTCTTGTCTTTTAGCTACAATACCTAAGGTTAAAGGTGTACCAAATAATATTGGATTTCCTAATTTAGGTATTAAATGAGGGACAGCACCAATATGATCATAATGACCATGGGTTATAATTATACCTCTAATAAATTTCTCTTTTCCTTTTAAATATTCTATATTAGGAACTATATAATCAATACCAGGCATATCTTCTTCTGGCCATTGTAAGCCCATATCAACTATAATAATATCTTTTATATTTTTACCATTGGGAAGATATTCAAAAATAGTCATATTACGGCCCACTTCTTCATTACCACCGATTGGTATAACACGTAATTTAGCATCATTGCTGACGACAGTATTAAAAGTATTTTTTTCTTTATAGTTTATTGTATTTTTTATTTTTTGTTTATTATCTACTTTATTAGTATATTTTTTAAATACTTTCTTTTTTTTCTGAGGATAGTATTTTTTCTTCTTTTTACTAGCAGGAACAGATACAAGATTAGTAGTAGAATCTTTTTTTATTTGCATTTCTTTATTTATTAATTATAATTATTTATTTTTATTAAAATTTCTTTTAGTTTTAATATACCAAGAATTTATATTATTAAAACGATCAGCTGGTAGATTAATAAATCGTAACTCATTTAAACTTTTTATTTTTTTAGCTATAGGATAAATATATGTAGGGTTATATAAAAATATAGCAAAATGTAATTCTAATAATTTTTTTTGAAATTTAATCATTAATTCCTTTTCTTCTATATTAGTATTTGTCTCTCTACCGGTTGTTAGGTATTCATCTATATCTTTATTAGCTAAAACACTTAAGTTAAGTCCAGGATATTGATTTTGACTAGAATGCCAAAAAGGATATGGACCAGAATTAATATTTATAACTTCTCCATATAAAAATGCTTGATAATTTCTTTCTTCTATAACTTTTTTTATTTTATCTTTAGTAATTATTTCTAATTCTGTTTTTATTCCTATAGCTTCCCAGTTTTCTTTAATTATATTAAGAGATTTTACATTTTCTATTTGATCAACAGTACTTAATTTTATACTTAATATTTCTGGTTCTTCTTCTGTTCCTTTTTTAATTCTAAATTTTTTTTCTTTAGGTAAGATATATTTTAATTTTTCTAAAATTTCTTTAGCTTTATCTACATTATATTGTTCATTTTTTAATTCTTTATTATATCCTAATAATCCTGGTAATATTGGAGTATGAATTATTTGTCCATCTCCATTTATACCCTCATTAAGTACTCTTTCCTTATTAATACTTAAATCTAAAGCTTTTCTAAAATCAATTTTTTCTAATAATTCATTATTATCAGGATTAAAAAAAATACCTGTATATTGAGGAAAACTTAAATTTCTAAAATCAATTTTTTTATTTTTAATATTTTTATTTTCTTTAGGTAAATATATTAAACCTTCTATATTTTTATTTTCTAAAGCCTCAACTCCAGTTTGAAAATCTGGATAAAATTTAAAATTTAATTTTTTTATAAAAGCTTGATTATCATAATATTTGGTAAATGGTTCTAAAGAATATTGTTTAATGTTACCAGCAGCATCTCTAATTAACATTTGAAACATATAAGGACCAGAACCAATAGGTTTTATATTTAATTCTGCTAAAGACGCTCCAAATGCTGGTATGCTATACCAAAGATGTTTTGGTATTATTCCTATAGTTAATATAGATAAAAATGGTGAAAAAGGTTTTTCTAATGTAAACTGGACAGTTTTTTCATTTATTTTATTTATTTCTATACCATTAAAACTATTTTTTAGAGGACTTTTATATTCTGAATTTTTTATACTTTCTATAGTAAAGACTATATCATCTGTAGTGAGAGGTTCATTATCATGCCAAAAGATGTTATCTTTTAGCTCAAAGGTATATATATTTTTTTCAGTATTTATAGTATATCCTTTCACTAAATCTGGTACTATTTGTCCATTTTTATCATATTTAACTAATCCAGAATATATTAATTTAACCAAGTCTCTATCAACATCATTATTAGCTAAAATAGGGTTTATTAAGCGAGGTGTTCCAATTAATCCTTCAGTATATTCTCCTCCTTTAGTAGGTATAATAATAGAGTTTCTTAACCAAGATCTATATAGTAATACAGTAAGAGAGGTTGTTAAAATAAATAAAGCAATTAAAATATATAAGTTTTCTTTTTTATTTAAAAATTTTGGTAATTGCTTTAATTGATGCCAAGTAGGTATTTTATTATTATTTAGTTTAAGTAGTAACTTTTTGTTAGGATCTTTTTCTTTATATATTTTATTAAATAAAATTTTAAAATATTTTTTTAATTTAAATAAAATAATATGAAAAATATTGTTAGATTTTTTTCCAATAAAAAATAATAGTTTCTTAATTTTTGAATAATTAATTTTTATATTTTTATTTTTAAATTTATAATGTTTAGTTAATAAATAGACCAGCTAAAGCAGTAGCTAGAAATATAAAACTTAGGATGATGGTAAAACGAAAAATTGTTTTTTCTGCTCCTCTTTTGGTACGATAAACAGCTCCATCCCCACCAAATGTAGAACCTAAACCAGATCCTTTTTGTTGTAGTAATATAATTATTATTAAAAATATTGATACAATGACTTGTACTATATTTAACATATTTTGCATAAAAAGTTTACTCAATAGATATAGACTAACAAGAAACTATTATTTTGTCAATATTCTTGACTAATATTTTTAAAGGGAGTAAATTAATATTTCATTTGTTCTTATAATATAAAAGGAGAAAAAACATGGATTATTCAAAATTAAAATGGTGTTGTCCTCATTGTGATAGAAAAGATAATCATAAAAGAGTTTTAGGTATAGGTGTTGATTCTAGATTTTTAGTATATAGATGTGGTTTTTGTCAGGAATTATTTAAAATAATAGATTCTTGTTGTGGGTCATATACCGCAGAGATACCTTTTAATGGTAAAGTTGAAGAAGATAAAGAGCAGCATGATAAAAGCGCTATATAATAGCGCTTTTTCTCTTTATTTTAACTATTGACTTAACATTTTTTTTATGTTATCATTTTTTAGATTATTATATATAGTATTATGGCTAAACAAATAACCATAAAAGGTGCAAGAGTACATAATTTAAAGAATATAGATATAAACATACCTCGCGATAAGTTTGTTGTTATTACAGGTCTTTCTGGTTCTGGTAAATCTTCCTTAGCTTTCGATACTATATATGCTGAAGGTCAAAGACGTTACGTTGAATCATTGTCTAGTTATGCTAGGCAATTTTTAAATATAATGAATAAACCAGAAGTAGATCAAATAGATGGTTTATCTCCTGCAATATCTATAGATCAAAAATCTTCCTCTCGTAATCCTAGATCTACTGTTGGTACTACAACAGAAATATATGATCATTTAAGATTATTATTTGCCCGTATAGGTAGACCTCATTGTTCAAAATGTTCAGAAATACTTATTAAGCAGAATGTTAAAGAAATTGTAGAAAAAATATGGTCTTTACCTTTAGATACAGATTTAATGATATTATCTCCTATTATTAAAGAAAAAAAAGGAGATCATCGTAAGGCTTTAGAAAGAGTAGAATCAGCTGAGTATAAGCGCATAAGATTAGATGGAGAGATTATTAGTATAAAAAAAGTTCAAGATATTATTTTGGATAAAAAGAAAAAGCATAATATAGAGATAGTAATAGAGCATATAAACAATGATAAACAAAAAAATACTAAAGAAAGATTGTTAAATTCTATTATAACTGCTTTAGATTTAGGGCAGGGATTTATTATAGTTAATTTAACTAAAGATAATAAAGATTTAAATTTTAGTGAATATTATTCTTGCCCAAACCATAATAATATTAGTTCAGTAGAATTGGAACCTAGAAATTTTTCTTTTAATAGTCCCCAAGGTGCTTGTCATACATGTGCTGGTTTAGGAACTAATTTAATTGTTGATTCTGATTTAGTAATACCTAACAAAAGACTATCATTAGCAGAAGGAGCTATTCGTCCTTGGTCTCGTACAGCATCTAATCAGTCTTGGTATACAGCTATAATAGAAGCGGTGTCTAAGAAATATAAATTTTCTGTTAGAGAACCTGTAGCAAAATTAAAATTAAAACATTTAGATATAATATTGAATGGTACAGGAGATGAAGTATATAAATTAGATTTACCAAATACTTATAAAAATACATTTGAAGGAGTAATTAATAATTTAAAAAGAAGACATAAAGAAACAGATTCTGATTATATACGTAGTGAAATAGAAAGATATATGCGTGTTTATATTTGTTCTTCTTGTAAAGGCAAAAGATTAAATAAAGAGTCTTTAGCAATAACATTTTTAGATAAAAATATTTCTGATATTTCTTCAATGAGTATAAAAGAATTAGATAAATTTTTTAATAATATAGATAAAAAATTAAGTAAAGAAGAAAATTTAATAGCTGATTCAATTATTAAGTCTATTAGAGAACGTTTAAAATTTTTAAATAATGTTGGTTTAGATTATTTATCGTTGAATCGTTCTGCTAATACTTTAGCAGGTGGTGAAGCTCAAAGAATTCGTTTAGCTACTCAGATAGGTACTTCTTTAACAGGCGTACTTTATATATTAGATGAACCTTCTATTGGTTTACATCAAAGAGATAATAAAAAATTGATATCAGCTTTGAAGAAATTAAGAGATTTTGGTAATTCTGTAATAGTTGTGGAACATGATAAAGAAACAATATTAGCTGCTGATTATATAATAGATATAGGTCCTGGTGCTGGTAAACAAGGAGGAGAAATAATATTTCAGGGATCAGCTAAAGACATAGCCAAAGATAATAAATCTTTAACAGCTCAATATTTAAATGGAAAAAAAAGTGTTTTAATATCTAAAGAAAAAAGAAAAGGTAATGGTAAGTATATAAGTATTTTAGGAGCTTCTGAATTTAATTTAAAAAATATAGATGTACAAATACCTTTAGGTAAATTTATTAGTATAACAGGTGTGTCTGGATCTGGTAAATCTACTTTAGTTACAGAAATATTAGCTAAAACATTGTCACAATATTTTTATAAATCTAAAGCTAAACCAGGAAGGTGTAAAGAAATTAAAGGTTTAGAAAATATAGATAAAGTAATAGATATAAATCAATTACCTATAGGCAAAACACCCAGATCTAATCCTGCTACATATACTGGAGTATTTACATATATTAGAGAATTATTTGCTGAGTTAAAAGAAGCTAAATTAAAAGGTTATAAAGCTGGTAGATTTTCTTTTAATGTTAGAGGAGGAAGATGTGAGGTTTGTCAGGGAGATGGTTCTGTTAAAATTGAAATGAATTTTTTACCAAATGTATATATAAAATGTAAAGAATGTCATGGAAAAAGATATAATTCAGAAGCTTTAGAAGTCCATTATAATGAAAAAAATATTTCAGAAATATTAAAAATGACAGCTGAAGAAGCTAGTAGTTTTTTTATAGATACTCCTAATATATATAATAAGTTAAAAGTTTTAGTAGATGTTGGTTTAGGATATATTAGATTAGGACAACCTGCTAATACTTTATCGGGTGGTGAAGCTCAAAGAATTAAATTAGCTACAGAATTATCTAGAAGATCTTCTAGTAAAACATTATATATTTTAGACGAACCAACCACAGGTTTACATTTTGATGATGTTAAAAGATTGTTAGATATTCTTCATCGTTTAGCAGATAAAGGTAATACAGTTATAGTAGTAGAGCATAATTTAGATGTAATTAGATATTCTGATTATGTTATTGATTTAGGTCCAGAAGGAGGGGAAAAGGGGGGTTATATTATAGCAGAAGGTGAGCCGAGAGAAGTAGCTAAAATTAAAAAGAGTTATACTGGACAATATTTATCTGAAATATTTAAAAAATAATTTTCTAGTAATAAATTAAAAATTGAAGTAAAATATTATTATGAATTCTTTAGAAAAATCAATTTTAAAAACAGTAGCTTTTGGAGATATTTTTAATTATCCTTTAACACCTACAGAAATATATAAGTGGTTGTTTAAACCAGAAAAGATAAATGGAAAATATCCTTCTTTGTTTATTATAAAGAATTCTTTAGAAAATAGTGATATTTTAAAAGAAAAACTTTCTAATAGAGAAGCTTTTTATTATTTAAAAGGAAGAAGAAGTATAATATATATTCGTAAACAAAATAATAATTTAGCTGAAAGTAAATTTTCTAAAATAATTAGTTTAGTTAAAATATATAGATTCATTCCTTTTGTTAGAATGATAGCAGTTTGTAATTCTTTAGCTATTTCTAATGCTAATGAAAATAGTGATATAGATTTATTTATTATAGCTAAAAAAGATAAAATTTGGTTAGCTAGATTTTTTACAATTATTTTTGTTAAATTTTTTGATTTACGTCCCAAAGGAGATAACAATAAAGATACTTTTTGTTTAAGTTTTTTTATTGATGAAGATTATTTAAATATTAAAAGTATAACTATTAATAATAATGATATTTATTTACCCCATTGGATACAACAGTTAGTACCTATATATAATCCTGATTATTTATATGAAAAATTTATGAAAGCCAATGAATGGTATAAAGAATATTTACCAAACGGGTATAATAATGAATTTGTTTATGAAGTAAAAGAAACTTATTTTTCTAGATTTTCTAATTTTTTTATTTCTTCTATTTTTTCTATACCAATAATATCATATTATATTATTGGTATATTACGTAAAACACAAATTTTAATTATTGATCATAATTTAAAATCTTTAGTTAATTTAAATACTAAAGTAATTGTTAATAATCAAATGTTAAAGTTTCATAATAATGATAGACGTGATATATTTTTTAAACAATGGAAGGAAAGATTAAATAGATTAATATGAAAAAAAATTATTATTTAATTTATAATAAATTTTTTTCTTTATTTATTATTTTAATTCCTTGGCAAATAAGGTATATTTTTTTTGATTATAAAATAAACAATCAAATTTGGGAATATGGGCGTTTAAGTATTTATTTTAATGTAATAATTTTATTATTAGCTTTAATATTTTATTTATTTAATAACCCTTATAAATTTAAATTTTTTTTTAATATTAAACAATGGTCTAGGAAATCTAAGGCTTTATTTTTATTTTTATTTTATTTATTTTTAATTTCTATTTTTTCAAATTTTTTTTATATTTCTTTATATTATTTTATTTTGATATTATTAGTTTGTATTTTTATATTTCTTTTAAAAGATTTTAATAAAGATAAATTTTTTAAATTATTTTTATTTAGTGGTTTAATACAAGGTTTATTTGCTATTTATCAATCTTATTCTCAAAAAATAATAGCTAATAAATACCTTGGCTTAGCTGAACAGATTCCAGAAAGATTAGGAGCTTCTGTTTTAGAAATAGATTTATATCGTATTTTACGTTCTTATGGATCCTTACCACACCCTAATATTTTAGGTGGTTTTTTATTTATTGTTATATTGATAGGTATTTATTTATGGATACAATTTTATAAGGAAAATTATTATAATCCAAATGATATATTAAGAAATGATTTATTTAGGTTTATTTTTATAATATTTAGTATAGTAATTTCTACTATTGGTTTATTATTAACTTTTTCTAGGAGTAGTATTTTAGCTTTGGTTATTTCTTTATTGGTTTTATTAATTCATTTTTTATTTCAAAAGAATTATTTATCATTACAAATAATTTTTAAATATTTTGTAATATTATTATTATCTTTTTTATTAGTAAACTTATGGTGGCCTAATGCTTGGATTTCTCGTTTTGATTTTAATAATAGATTAGAAATTAATTCTATAGAACAAAGATTAAGTAGTTTTAAACAAATAGATTTAAATAATAATACTCAATTATTTTTAGGGCAAGGTTTAGGATTAAATACTTTTTTTAATTATTCTCAGTCTCAAGAAATATATGAGATACAACCTATTCATAATATATTTATTTTAATTATATCAGAAATAGGTATTATAGGATTTTTATTATTAATTAATTTATTTGAAAAAAGAAAATATAATATATTATCTTTAGGTTTTATCATAGGATTTATAATTATAGGATTATTTGATCATTATTTTTGGACATCTTGGACAGGTTTATTACTTTCAGGGTTATTATTTTATAGGAGATTATAACGTGCTTGACAAAAAATTGTTAGCACTTTAAAATACAGAGTGCTAATTTTAATTAATAATTAAATAAGAAAGTACTATGAATTTAAAACCATTAGGTGATAGAATTATTATTAAAACAATTCCTCAAAAAGAAGTGACTTCTTCTGGTATTATTTTACCAGATACGGTAAATAAAGAATCTCGTAAAGAAGGAGAAATAGTATCTTTAGGTGGAGGAGAAAAAGTTAAAAAATTAAATTTAAAAAAAGGTCAGAAAGTAATATTTTCTGAATATGGAGGTTCAGAAATTAAGATAGATAATGAAGAATATAAAATTCTTAATCACGATGATTTATTAGCAGTAATAGAATAAATATATGGCAAAAGAAATAATTTTTAATGAAGAAGCTAGATCTAAGATGAAAGATGGTGTAGATCAATTAACTAATACAGTAAAGGTAACTTTAGGACCTAAAGGACGTAATGTTGTTTTAGATAAAGGGTTCGGTTCACCCACCATTACTAAGGATGGTGTTACTGTTGCTAAAGAAATTGAATTAGAAGATAAATTTGAAAATTTAGGAGCAGAAATAGTAAAAGAAGTAGCTTCTAAAACAGCTGATGTAGCTGGTGATGGCACAACTACAGCTACTATTTTAGCTCAAAATATAATTACGGAAGGATTAAAAAATGTAACTGCTGGTGTTAACCCTCTAGCTTTAAAAAGAGGTATAGATAAAGCTACACAGTCTGTGGTAGATAATTTAAAGAAAATATCTAAAAAGGTAGATAAACCAGAAGAGATTGAACAGGTAGCAGCTATTTCTGCTAATGATAAAGAAATTGGAAAAATTATAGCTTCAGCTATGGAAGCTGTTGGAAAAAATGGTGTTATTACAATAGAAGAAGGTCAAAGTTTTGGGGTAGAAAAAGAAGTAGTAGAGGGTATGCAATTTGATAAAGGATATATTTCTCCTTATATGATTACAGATACAGATAAAATGCAAGCTATTTTTAATGAACCTTTAATACTTTTAACAGATCAAAAGATTTCTTCTTTACAAGACCTTTTACCACTTATTGAATCTATGGCTCAAGCTGGTAAAAAGGATTTAGTTATTATTGCTGATGATATAGATGGTGAGGCCTTAGCTACTTTAGTGGTTAACAAGATAAGAGGTACTTTTAATGCTTTAGGTATTAAAGCTCCTGGCTTTGGTGATAGAAAAAAAGCATTTCTTAATGATTTAGCTATTTTAACAGGTGCTAAAGTAATTTCAGAAGAAGTAGGTTTAAAATTATCTAATTCTACTATAGAAATGTTAGGAACAGCTCATAAAGTAGTTGCTACTAAAGAAGATACAACAATAGTAGATGGTAAGGGAGATGAAGATATGTTGAAAGAGAGAATAAAGCAGATAGAAAAGGAAATAAAAAATGTAGATTCAGATTTTGATAAGGAAAAATTACAAGAACGTTTAGCTAAGTTAACTGGCGGTGTAGCAGTAATTAAAGTAGGAGCTGCTACAGAAATAGAAATTAAAGAGAAGAAAGACAGAATAGAAGATGCTTTAGCTGCTACTAAAGCAGCTGTAGAAGAAGGTATAGTAGTAGGCGGTGGAGTAGCATATTTAAGATCAATAAAAGCAGTGGATGATTTAGGATTGAAACGTGAAGAATTATTAGGAGCAAATATATTAAAAGAAGCTTTAATAGCACCTTTAAAACAAATCTCTGAAAATGCTGGTAAGAATGGTAGTGTTGTTATAGAAGAAATTATTAAAAAAGAAGATAATTTTGGTTATAATGCTCAAGATGATAAATATGAAGATTTAGTTAAAGCTGGAATTATAGACCCTACTAAAGTAACTAGGTCTGCTTTACAAAATGCTTCTTCAGCAGCTGGTATGTTTTTAACTACAGAAGCAGTGGTGATAGATATAAAGAAAGAAGGAGATAATTCTATGGGCGGTGGAATGCCTCCTATGGGTGGTGGAATGCCTATGATGTAATAAAAAAAAAGACCTCTTAAAAGAGGTGTTTTTTTATTACTTATTTTTTGTTATAATATATATATGGATAAACAACAAGAAATAAAATTTAATTCAGATTATAAAAAAAATACAGAAGAATGGCTTAAAGAAGCAGATAGAGATAAAGAAGATTTAGAAGAATTTAAAAAAGAAAAAAGAAATAAGTCTAAAAATTTTTCTTGTGTTTTAATTGTTATCATTTTATTTTTAATTTCTATTTTAGGTGAAATTATTATATATAATGTAGGAAACTATTTTTTTATTAAAGAAATTAGTATAATTATATTAATTTGGATTTGGAGGATAATATTAATTAATTTTTATTTATTTTTTTCTTATTTTAAAATGAATCTAGCACAAGAAAGAATATTTATAACAGTTATAATAGCATTGGTATTTTCTGTTTTAGTTTCTATTATTTTTAAAATTTTATTTATTAACAATGCTTGGGTTTATTTAAACTTATTAGTTGAACCTATTTGGATTATATTATTAATTATTTTTATTGGTAGTTTATATATAAAATTTATATTTAAAAATTGAAATGTTAGAAATTAAAATAGACAAAAAAGATATTAAAGAGAATCATATTATAGCTGCTTTAAGCTATGTTTGGATATTATGTTTAATACCTTTATTTTTTAAACGTCAATCTAAGTTTGCTCAATTTCATGCTCAGCAAGGTTTAATATTATTTATTATAGAAATATTTTTATGGTTTATTTTTCCTATACCTATTATCGGTCAGTTAGTATTTATAATGGTAATACTATATTCAATTATAGGAGTTAAAAAATCTTTTGAGGGTAAATATTGGAGCATGCCTATTTTAAATAAATTAGTCAATAAAATAAATATTTTAAAATGAATATTAAAAAAACTAAAATAATATGTACTATTGGCCCTGCATCTGCTAGTGAAATAATATTAAAGAAATTAATTAAGTCTGGAATGAATGTAGCTAGACTTAATTTCTCTCATGGAGATTATGATTCCCATAAAAAATTAATAAATAGAATTAAAAAAGTTGCTCAAGAGTTAAATAAAAATATAGCTATTATACAAGATTTACAAGGTCCTCGTATTAGAGTAGCTAAAATATCTAGCAAAGGCTTAGATTTAATAAAAGATGAAAAAGTTATTATTACATCTAAACAATATTTAAAAGATATAAATATAAAGGGATTAGATTATAAAGTTATACCTTTAGATTATAAATATATAGCTGAAGATGTAAATAAAGAAGATAATATATTAATAAATGATGGTTTAATTAGGATTAAAGTAATTGAGGTAAATAAGAATTTAGTATATTGCAAAGTTGTTAAAGGAGGATTAATATTTTCTTATAAAGGTATTAATATACCTGGGGTTAAAATAAAAGAAAATGTTATTACTAAAAAAGATAAGGAAGATTTAGCTTTTGGTCTTAAAAATAAGGTAGATTTTATAGCTATTTCTTTTGTTGAAAATTATCATAATATAATAGA
>Ga0187827_10004250_pt1 | contig 17742 bp, 18 predicted proteins | sample ETNtaG_39_FD_167969 | JGI IMG/M metagenome (GOLD analysis project Ga0187827, IMG submission 167969) | Marine microbial and viral communities from oxygen minimum zone, Eastern Pacific Ocean - ETNP2014_SV_150_PacBio MetaG (Illumina Assembly) | ecosystem: Environmental > Aquatic > Marine > Hypoxic... | reverse complement strand
GATGTCCTACTGTTTATTGATAATATCTATCGCTATACCTTGGCTGGTATGGAGGTTTCGGCTTTACTAGGGCGCATGCCATCAGCAGTGGGTTACCAACCAACGCTGGCTACGGAAATGGGTGAGCTGCAAGAGAGAATTACCTCAACCAAGCAGGGTTCAATCACTTCTTTCCAGGCAATTTATGTCCCGGCCGATGATTATACCGACCCCGGCGTGGTGGCTACTTTTGGTCATCTTGACGCCGTTATTGCCCTAGAGAGGTCTCTAGCTGAGCAGGGTCTGTATCCGGCGGTTGATCCGCTGACCTCAACCTCTCGTATCCTTGCCCCAGAGTTTGTCGGTGAGGAGCATTATAAGACGGCACGGGAGGTACAACGAATGTTGCAACGCTATAAAGACCTTCAGGATGTAATCGCTATTCTGGGAATGGAGGAGCTTAGCGAAGAAGATAAGCTTACCGTGGCAAGAGCTCGTAAGATACAGCGTTTTTTGACCCAGCCCATGTTTGTTACCGAGGTTTTTACTGATCGACCAGGCAAGTATGTGCCGATAGCGGAAACAGTGCGTGGTTTTAAAGAAATCTTGGAAGGGAAGCACGATGGCTTATCTGAACAAGCGTTCTACATGGTAGGCACTATTGATGAGGCGGTGGAGGCAGCTAAGAAACTGGAAAGATAGATGTTGCGAGTTATCTTATGGGTAAGATAAGAAAGGCGAATGGTGTGAAACATAATCTACAAGAAGAAGGTGAACTTGAGTGGTAACCTTAAGGCTTGATATTGTTACTGCTGAGCAGGCGGTATATTCTGAGGATGTAGACATGGTTATTGTCCCCGGTGTTCTGGGCCAGCTAGGGATTCTACCGCATCATACTCCTTTAATGACTATGCTTGAGCCCGGTGAGCTGATAGCCAAGAATGGTAGTGAAGAATTCGGTTTGGTCGTTTCCGGTGGCTTTCTTGAGGTGCGACCCGATCGGGCAATAGTCCTGGCTGATACTGCTGAGAGGGCTGAAGAGATCGATATAGCTCGGGCTGAAGAAGCCAAACGTCGTGCCGAGCAGCATCTCGCTGACAAATATGCTCCCGGAATAGATACCGCTCGGGCAGGAGCAGCACTACGTCGTTCATTAATTCGCCTTGAGGTAGCAAGGAGACGGCGAAAAAGAAGGCTGGAAATCTAAACGGGTATCATGTGGTCTTAGCAGATTGCAGATCGATGTGGTGAGGAAAAGATAACCTGTCAACTCAAAGTTAGCTTGTCATAAACACAATCTCTCTATGTTTTAAAACCCCAGCTTGTTACCTTGACAAATGATTGTTTGGGGTTATTTTAGATAATCTCAAGATTAACCCTGGTGCCGGCTTTAGCTGCCTTTACCCGGATTAGGGTGCGCATGGCTTGAGCTATTCGGCCCTGTTTACCGATTATTCTGCCCTTATCATCATCAGCGACCTGTAATTTAAGTGTTGTACCTTCTTCTTCCGATACTTCTTCGGTGACTACCACATCATCTGGTGCGTCGACAAGAGATTTGGCGATGTACTCTATTAGATCTCTCATGTTTTCTCCTTTGCTGCCTTAAACTTTTCCATAATACCTACCTTGGTTAGAAGTCTAGTGGCAGTGTCTGTTGGTTGAGCTCCGTTTTTTAGCCAGTAGAGTGCCTTTTCTTCGTCAATAACCACTGTTTTCGGATCTGTCATGGGGTTATAATGCCCAATAATACTAATGAAAGCCCCATTACGGGGTGAGCGAGCATCGGCTACTACCAGCCGGTAGCTTGGTTTTTTGGGGGCACCCATTCTTCGCAGTCTAATCTTTACCATTCTTGCTTGTCCTTCCTTTTAATTATTATGCACCATAATCATTTGGGTGTCAACAGTGTTTAAACAATTAGCCTTTAGCTATTTGCAATGGCCCGATATATTTGCAGGCAAGCTGCTATATTGACTATAATTAAGGTATGGAAGTAGAGAGACTATACGATTGGCGGCTTAATATCGACCAAGTTCTGGAGATGCAGCGTTGGCTTCAGGATCGAGTTTCTCGAAGCGAACGAGTTACCAGTCCGCGCTTTATCGTTGGAGTGGATATTGCAACCGGTAAAGATGGAGGAATGACTTCAGTGGCTACTATGGTTCCTAGCTATCCTCGGCTTGGACTAGTAGAAATGGCAGTGGCTCAAGGAGAGTTTGATTTTCCTTATATCCTAGAGCTTCTCTCTTTCAGGGACCCACCTTTAATATTGGGTGTCTGTGGCAAGCTCTCAGTCGCTCCAGACCTTATTTTAGTTGACGAACAAGGAGTTACCCATCCCCGGCGAATGGGTCTTGCCTGCCATCTATGTCTTTTAGCGGATACGCCGACAATTGACTACGCTAAACCTCGATTTTGTGGCAGCCATTGCCTGCTCGGCAATAAACCAGGCGGCTACGCTGAAATGCTGGGCAGTGGCGAAAATATAGGTGTCGCTCTTTGATGGCTAGGCTTGGCGTGAAGCCTATTTGTATTTCCACAAACTATAAGATTAATCTTGAAAACACCACTTACTGAATACTAAAGCGTTTGAGAGGCTATCGCTTATCGGAGCCAATACGCCTTGCTCATCTGGTGGCCGGGAGAAGCCTTAATGAGAAAGCTTTGGTAGCACTTTAGGCAGGAATCAAGGTAATTTAGTTAACTAGAATAGATTTTGGAGTTACTAGATGCAAGAGTTAAAAGACAAACTAAAGGATTTACAGGTTAGAATCTCTATGGCAATGGTGCATCTTTGACATTGCTGATAAAGCAGAAGAGATAACTAGACTGGAGAAATGCGCTGCTCGGCCCGAATTCTGGTTGGATCAGGTCGAAGCACAGAAGGTTATGCGGCGTTTAGCCGAGGTAAGAAAGCTAGTAGACGTATGGCACGGACTGACAAAAGAAGTAACTGACGTTGATGATTTAATTTCTTTGGGGGAAGAGGAAAAGGACATTTTATTTGAAGCTGACCTTCAGTCTCGTTTAGGCCAGATTGCCTCCTATCTTGACGAGTTTGAACTGAAGATGGCTTTTAGTGGTGAGTATGATGCTAGGAGCGCTATACTAGCTATCAAAGCCGGGGCTGGCGGCACCGACTCTCAGGATTGGGCGCAAATGTTACTTAGATTGTATCTTCGCTGGGCTGAGCGGCGTGGTTATCAGGCCGAGGTATTGGATACTTCTTTGGGTGAAGAGGCTGGTATAAAGAGTGCTGTTGTTGAGGTTAGCGGTGAGCACGCCTTTGGTTATCTGAAATCGGAGCACGGTGTTCATCGACTGGTCCGTCTTTCCCCTTTTGATGCAGACCATGCTCGCCATACCTCCTTTGCTCTAGTGGAGATTTTACCTAAAGCAGAGGAAGATATCGATATCAAGATAGCTTCAGACGATTTGAAGATTGAAACCTTTCGGTCTAGCGGGCCCGGGGGGCAACATATGCAGAAAACGAGCAGTGCTGTCAGAATTACTCATCAGTTGACAGGGATAGTGGTTACTTGCCAAAGTGAGCGCTCTCAGTACCAGAATAAGGAGATTGCTTTTAAAATTCTTGAAGCTCGCCTGCTAAAGCTGGAGCTGGCTAGGAGAAATGAAGAAAAGGCTAAGCTTAGAGGAAAGCGCATAGTTGCTGGTTGGGGCAACCAGATAAGAAGTTATGTTCTCCATCCGTATAAGATGGTAAAAGACCACCGTACTGATTATCAAACAGGCGATACCGAAGTAGTCCTAGATGGGGACATAGACGAGTTTATTACTGCTTATTTAAGGTCAGGTCTGGGCAAGGAAGATGATTAAAAAGACCGCTATTTTAGTTCTGATGATTAGCCTGTTGCTGTCAGTATTAAGCCCAGTCTCAACTCAAGCCCAGACCGAGCTGGCAATACTTGAAAGCTCGGCAACAGCAGAATTTCCTGATGAGCTTAGGTTCAGTTTGTCAGCCGAAAGCGCGGCTTATATTACTGATATCCGTCTCCACTACCAGGTTTATAAGGACAGTTTTGCCAGAGTAACAAGTGAGGCACATATTGAGTTTGCCGTTGCTTCCAGTATCACAGTTAGCTGGAGTTGGGATATGAGAAAAACAGGAGCATTACCTCCAGGGGCCATTGTAGAGTACTGGTGGAGCGTAACAGATGCCAGTGGTAGCAGGGTTAGCACGGAGCCGGCTGCTGTACAGTTTGATGATAATCGCTACTCATGGCAAAGCCTAACTTCAGGTGAACTAACTCTATACTGGTATCGGGGTGATGATTCCTTTGCTTGGGAAATAATGGATGCTGCCCAAAAGGCGCTGACTCGAATAGCTCAGGATACTGGAGTTCATCTTATGAAGCCAGTTAGTCTCTATATCTATGCCAGTGCTCAAGAGTTGCAAGAGGCGATGGTTTTCTCTCAAGAATGGACCGGGGGATTGGCTTATACTAGATATGGGATTATCGCCATTGGCATAGCCTCAAATAATCTTCAATGGGGTAAACGAGCCACCATTCATGAGCTGGCGCATCTGGTGACGCAACAGATGACCTTTAATCCTTATAATTACCTGCCTAATTGGCTTAATGAGGGCCTATCTATGTATGCAGAAGGGGAATTGGAAGCTCAATATGTAGATTATTTAGAGCAAGGAGTGACTAAAAACAGTCTTATCTCAGTGCGGAGTCTGGCAAGTCCCTTTTCAGCTTTTGCCGAGCAGACCTATCTTGCTTATGCTCAGAGCTATAGCCTGATTGAGTTCTTAATTAGCAGTTTTGGACACGATAGGATGTATAAACTGCTCAGTACTTTTAAGCAAGGTAACAGTCATGATGACGCCTTGATGAAGGTTTATGGCTTCGATATGGACGGTCTGGACAACTTGTGGCGCGACTGGATAACTAAGCGATACTATCTGGGAGCATAAGATTAAGAAATGAAAAGAATAATATACGCTGTTGTTACATTGACACTGATAATCAGCCTGCTAGTGTTCTACCTGCTCAGCAGTTGTCCGTCTGGTCAGACTTCTGAGCATGTTCTCAACCTTTATGGTGTTGATCCACTAACGCTTGACCCAACGGTTGGTAGTGATGCCACCTCACATGGATATATAAGGCAGTTGTTTAGTGGCTTACTGCGTCTTGATGATAAGTTAGAACCAGCTCCAGATATCGCCTGGCGCTGGGACCTTAGTAATGACAGCAAGACATATACTTTCTATTTGCGAGATAATGTTTTCTTCCATAATGGCAGGATAGTTAAGGCGGAGGACATTAAATACTCCTGGGAGCATGCTTTAAATCCGGCTACTGGATCTCAAACTGCAGCCACCTATCTTGGGGATATTGTCGGTGTCAATGAGGTGTTGGCTGGTGAAAGTCAAGAGATTAGTGGCCTTAGGGTTATTAATGATTACACCATTAGTGTAACCATAGATGAACCTAAATCTTATTTTCTGTCCAAGTTGACTTATGTTGCTACCTTTGTGGTTGATAAAGATAATATAGCTCAGGGCAACGAATGGTGGCGCCACCCCAATGGTACTGGCCCGTTTAAATTAAGACAATGGGATGAAAGCAGTCAGCTTGTGCTGGAGAGGAACGAGCTTTACTACAATGATTTAGCAGGTGTTGAGCTTGTTATCTTTCATTTATGGGCTGGTGTGCCGATGAATATGTATGAGACGGGTCAGATTGATATCAGCCAAGTTGACCTTGCTTATGTTGATAAGATCAATGATAAGGCTGGTAGCTTTTATCAGGATCTAGTGGTTGTCCCTGAGTTGAGCTTTTACTATATTGGCTTTAATACTACTAAACCACCGTTTGATGATGCCAGTATTCGCCGCGCTTTTTCCCAGACTGTTGATAAGGATAAACTAGCTTCTCTAGTATTTAAAGATATGGTACAGCCAGCCGATGGCATCTTGCCGCCAGGTATGCCTGGTTTCAATAAAGATTTATCAGGGCTTGATTTTGATGTAGATGGGGCAAAAGCGTTGATTGCCACTTCAAGCTATGGTGATGTATCTAATTTGCCGCCCATCACTATTACTACTTTAGGCTGGGGGGGGCTAATATCACAAGAGTTGGAGGCCATTATTTATGAATGGCGTCTTAATCTGGGGGTGGAGGTGAATGTACGACAATTGGAACCACAGGTGTTTCTCTATGACCTCCTTAGGGAGAAGGATGAGATGTACTATATGGGTTGGATAGCTGATTATCCCCACCCGCAGAACTTTCTTGAAGTCCTGTTTTCCGGCGTATCTGAATACAACTATGGCCAATATGCTAATCCAGAGGTGGATGCCTTGCTTAGGATAGCAGGTATTCAGCAGGATACCACGCTCAGCCTTGAGATATATCAGCAGGTTGAACAAGTCCTGATTGGCGATGTTGCCTGTATTCCATTATGGTTCGGGCAAAACTATGTCCTTATTAAGCTTTATGTTAAGGGGTATAACCTAAATCTGTTGGGCTATGCTAGGTTAGATAGCGTCTCTGTTGAGCCTCATTGACGGCGATCTCGGTGCCCCTTTTGTGCTAACGGTTTGACTATTATCTGCAATCCATACCGGGTGCCGCATTGAGGTTGGTGGATTTTGTGGTATCAAACCTATTTCTCATTGCCAGTTGCCCATCTTCTCGAATAAAAATGTTTCGATCTCACTGATGATGGCGAAGCAGAGATTCAAGAGTGCTCCGAGTTGCCCTATTTATTTTAGCAAGCAGGGGCGAATTGTCTCTTGGGTTACAGAAATATCGCTGATCTATGAGGAATGGGTCGAATTGGCACGTAACACGGTAGTTGCAGAGAGGACGACTGTGTTAGCACTGGTAGATGAAATGGCTAATCTCCTGTGGTGCACTTATGGTCCCGCATCGAATATTACTTATTTGGTAGATATGGAAAGTAAGATTGTGGAAAAGTAGATCTGGTATGACTCGAAACAGATAGGGCAACTATTTTAGCATATGCCTCCCTGTAAAAGTGGCAACATAGCCCATCATTCATTGAAATATAGCTCGACACTTCGTCAGATTGTGCAGTTTAAAGAAGTTCTACAAAATCAGCCTTTCAGGCTATCTAAGGTTTCCAATGCTGTGTCTATATGCGTGTGCATGTCAGTTTCAGAGTGAATGACCTTCCTGATAATATTGTCCTTATCGATAATGAAAGTCACCCTTTTTAGCAGTAGAAGACCTCCTAGGCGCAAGACGCCAAACATTTGAGAAAGCTCCTTCTTTTTGTCGGATATCAATAGAAAGTTCAGATTGTGTTTTTCTTGGAATTTTTGATGACTGGTTTCCGTATCAAGACTGACACCTAAAATCACGGCGTTCCTTTTCTCGAATTCATCCTTAGTATCCCGAAAATAGCAGGCCTCTCTGGTACATCCGGGGGAATCGTCCTTGGGGTAGAAAAAGAGCACCAAGTTCCTTTTACCCACAAAGTCCGAGTATTTGATTCTGTCCCCTTGGGTAGTTGTAGCTTCAAAATCGGGTATCTTTTCTCCGACTCCCAGCATAATTATAAACCTCCTAATAGTCGACCAGGCTGGCTTGAGTAGAGCTAGAGTCTAATCTTCGATTGGGTAATTGTCAATACTTGTTCTCTAAGCCACACTCGTTATATTTGCATGCTCTAGTGTCTTTTAGATTCGTCTTAAGTCCAATCATTACATCACCAAATGCAAAATTATATAACAAGATTTAAGACGAGTATTAAAGTGTGCATTGGAGAAATGATCTGCTGAAATTATTGCTGGCAAAGAAGAAAACAGGGGACTGAGAAGTTGTTATAAAGAGAAAGGGCTGAATCGAAATCCAGCCCGTAATAAACTAGCAATAAGCTCGTGTTATTTCTCTTTTTTTGTCTTCCCTGTACTCTTTGGGAGTCGTGCTTTAATTTCAATCTTCTTAGCCTTGACCTCTTCAACCTTGGGAAGCTTTATCTCCAGAACGCCGTTTTCAAATGTTGCTGATATCCCTCCTATCTTAACGGGATAAGGAAGCGTCACTGAGCGTAAATATTGCCCATAATACCGCTCGCGAGTATGATGAGCAGCATCTTCTGCTGTTTCTTCCCTCTTTTCGGCCTTAATAGTCAGCCTATCACCTTCAAGTATTATATCTAGGTCTTCCTCATTAATACCAGGTAGTTCGGCCTTTACGACCAGCTGGTCTGTCTCCTCGTAGACATCAGTATATGGAATCAAACCAGTGTCGAGTTCCGACGGTTCCCAAGAATCCCAAGTTCTCCTTGCAATCTTATCCATTTCATCAAACAGATTCCACCGCTGGTAGAACGGAGCCAAGGCATGCCGTTCGCTATTTCTCCTAAGGACAATGCTCATTTCAAACCTCCTATTTATTACTAAATATTCATTAACAATACTATATCAAGGTATTAGTATGTTGAATATGACTATTATCACAATAATTAAAATTAATGCCATCAAACGTAAGATTAAGCGACGGAAGTTAGGATGAATATTAAAGCGTGTATTGGGGAAATGGTTAGCAAAAAAGTATATTGGTAATAAAAGAAGGAGATCAGCGATTGGTACTCTGTTCATTATGACAGGGGTTAAATGCTAGAATTCAGTACTAGCTTCTCTTTTAGGTATTTCTAATTAAGCATATCATTTTTATTGTGTGCTAGCAGTATATTTAGAGTCTCTTCATTGTGGTCATTTGTATGTCTCCACCATGATCTTACTACTTCATAGTCGCCTTTGCTGTTAATTGTCTATTAATTCCCAATTGCCGCTCAACACATTGAAAGCACCGTATAGATTTTTCCTCTAATAGCCATACATCAAATCGTGGTACTTAAGTAATCTGGCTAGACTCATCTTTAATCATGAGTATATAAAAGATAAGTTAAAATGTTGGAGTGTTAAATAAAAGAACGTTTGCATTTGCTCAGTCGAGAAGGTATACTTGAGGAGAGTATGAGTCAAATGGCTTACTACAAATCCTACCTTGCCTACACACAATTATTATATTGAGGAGTTCGTATAATGCGTAGTTTTGGTAAAGCTGATCACAAAAAGAAGAGTGCAAGAATTCAGTTACAAGAAAATCCTGGAAATCTTTCCAATGAAGTACTTTGTCAGTTGGAAGACATGGTGAAAGCGTCATTAAAAGGCGGCTATTTACCCTGTGCTGTGGCTTTTAAAATTGCAAAAGAGGCTCAAGTTCCTAAAGTTGCTGTTGGAGAAATGACTGATAGACTTGGTATTCGCATCACAAATTGTCAAACCGGGTGCTTTAAGGTAGACAAGACTATCCATGATAACTCAACTCATGAGAATGTCGATGACGGGATTGTCTCCAGACTTAACGCTTTAAAGGAGATCAATGAACTTACATGTGCCAATGTATTTGATCTAGCTGAACAGCTGAAGTCAACTCCAATGGCGATTGCGGATGTGGCTAACCTTCGGAATTTGAAAATTTACAGTTGCCAGCTCGGGTGTTGGTAGTATGTGTGCTGTGACTTATGCCTGATTCTCACTATGACTGATACCATCCTTCCACAAATTCGTCCAAAAATTTGTAATCTTTACCAGTAATATATTGACACGAGTATAATTTAAAGAGTGACCTACCCCGTTGAAAGTGTTGTATAATAACTATCAAATTTTACTGAGCATTTAAATGGGCGTATTAGAGATAGTAATATTGTCTTTGCTTGCGCTACTTCTATCCAGTACTGGCTGGTTAGTTAGGATTTTTCAGATATTGGTTGGTGTATCAGTAAAATTTGGTAGGTCGCTATTAACAAATTTCTTTGTAGACCAAATAAAGCAACCCGATATCGAGAAGAAGTCTAGGAGGGTGTTGTCTCAAAAAGGAAAAGAGAGTAGATCCCGAACACTGCTCTCATAGAGAATACCACTCTTTAGATTAGAGTTACTGGTATTTTAGCTTCATAATGGCGGAGGGGGTGGGATTCGAACCCACGGTCGTCTTGCGACGACAACGGTTTTCAAGACCGTCTCCTTAGGCCACTCGGACACCCCTCCGAGTGCTTTTGGAAATTAAATCAGATCTTATAGAGCCTTCGTCGAATAGACATGGACAAAAATAGCTAATGGATAGCTAACCAATTTTTTCAATAGCCTTATTATAGCTGAGGATGAAGGCCTCGTCAAAGCGTTTGGCTGCTGCTTCCTAGAGCCATGGTGACACGTATGAACAAATATCTAAGGTAATCGCTACACCTAGAGTAACCGAGGCACTTTTGGGCAATCTTAGGATGTGTCCCGTATTGCCAGAGGTATAAGTTGTATGAAGAATGGTGTGGTAGAATAAGGGCTAAATAAATATATTTTGTTGTTCAGTGTGAAAAAGTTCAAAAAGACAAGGATAAAATACTTATTATGAGAAAAGGTAACCATACATCACCCTATTATCCGATTTTTCTAGGTCTTAGCGGTAAGAAATGTGTGGTGGTGGGTGGTGGCCAAGTTGCTCTACGCAAGGTAAAGACGCTTCTTGAGCATGAGGCTGAGGTTGAGGTTATCAGCTCTGACTTTTGCCCAGAGCTAGTTCAGATGGCAGAGAAAGGAATAATACGGATATTACTAAAAGGCTATAATAATGGAGATCTTGAAGGAGCTTTTATGGCTATTGTTGCCACTGATGATGGCGCGGTAAATTACAAAGTGGCCGATGATGCGAGACAGAATAGAATCCTGATTAACGTGGTAGATGCCCCGGAGCATTCTGATTTTATCGCCCCCTCTTATCTGCGCCGCGGAGCTATTACCATCGCTGTCGCTACAGATGGCAGGAGCCCTGCTCTAGCGCGGAAAATTCGGACTAGCTTAGAAAAGGACTTTGGAGACGAATATGCTTTACTAGCTCTTGTAATTGGTGAAGCTCGTCAAGAACTTAAGGAACAAGGAATGAAGTTTAATAGCGATATCTGGCAGAAGGCCATAGACCTAGGTGGGCTGACACGGATGCTGCGGGCCGGTCAGAGAGAAAAAGCTAAGGTTACCCTGCTCACCAATCTGAAGCGCCTTAGCCAAACACAAACATGAGACGGAGCTAGCCGATATGCATGTCAGCCTAGTAGGCGTAAATTATTCCACCACGCCAGTCAGATTTCTTGAGAGGCTGACTATTGGTATACCACAACTTCAGGATAGTCTATTACTACTACGCCAACATGCACCTCATGGCATTATCCTTTCTACCTGCAATCGGACTGAAGTTTATACCATGGGTGATGACGACCAATCTATTGAGGAGGCCAGCTTCAACTTCCTGAATGCCTTGACAGATGGCTCTTTTACAGACGTCTTACCCCATATTTATCTCTATAAGAACGAGATCGCATTCAGGCATCTTTTTCGTGTAGCTAGCGGGCTTGACTCAATGATTATTGGTGAATTTGAGATTTTGGGTCAGGTTAGGCGTGCCCTGGAAACCGCTGAGAAAACCCGAATGGTGAATTTACCATTACGCAATTTATTCCGGCACGCTATTGTAACTGGTAGACGTGCTCGGGAAGAAACGGAAATCAGTAAGAATGCCATTTCCATTAGTTCAGTAGCAGTTGACCTGGTAACAGGGATTATTGGCGACTTGACTAACTGCAAGATTCTGATCATTGGAGCTGGTGAAGCGGGAAGGTTGGTAGCTAAAGCAGCCAGAGAGAGAGGAGCTTCTCAAATAATTGTAGCCTCTCGTTCTGAGAAAAGCTCTCAGGCCCTTGCGGCAGTACTGGGCGCTAGTTGGGTTACCATCAATAATATGGGGAGTAAGTTAGCTACTTCTGATGTAGTCATCAGTTGTACTGGTGCACCTCATCTTATCTTGGAACAGCACCAAGTGGAGGCAGCTATGAGAGTCCGCTCTGAGCGTCCTCTGGTAATCGTTGACATCGCTGTTCCCCGTGACGTGGAGCCCGGAGTGAAGCAAATCAACAATGTCTTCCTTTATGGTATTGATGACCTTATTGAGACTTCAACTTTGAATTACAAGCAAAGAGAACGCGAAATCCAGAAGGTTACACAAATTGTAAAGTCTGAATTAGATAAGTTTATTACCTGGTGGCAAGCTCTAGAGATAAGGCCAGTAGTCAGTGCTTTGATGCAAAAGGCCGAAGATATACGCCAGGGGCAATTAGACTTGACCATTAAGAAGTTGCGAGAACTTTCTGATGAGGAGATAGCAAGTTTAGAAGCTATGACCAAGGCAATCGTAACCAAGATGCTCAATAACCCGATACAATATCTTAAGAAAACTGGATATGGCAGGAATGATTATGCTCAGATAGTCAACGAACTTTTCCAGTTGAATGTGAGTGACCCAGAGTGAACAAGAGCACTATTATTGGTTCTAGGGCTAGCCAACTTGCCATAACTCAAGCCGAGTTAGTGTTGGCCCAACTAAGAGAGGTCAACCCCCACTTAAAGTTTAGTATAAAGAAGATAGCAACTGAAGGTGATCGCAATCACCGTCTTCCTCTGGATAAAGTAACAGGAATCGGGATATTTGTTAAGGAACTGGAGGCAGCCCTGCTTAACGGGAAGATTGATATAGCTGTGCACAGTCTTAAAGATATGCCTACCGAAATCCCAGCAAAGCTTTATCTGGCAGCGGTGACTCAGAGGCTTGACCCTCGGGATATTCTGGTTTCAAGTGCGGGAAAGCTTGCCGAACTTGCTCCTGGCTCAAGAATAGGTATCGGCAGTATCAGACGTGCCATTCAACTTATAACCTATCGCCCTGATTTGGAAGTATGCCCCTTAAAAGGCAATGTTAATACCCGCCTACTTAAGGTATCCTCTGGCGAACTTGATGGGGTGATATTAGCGGCTTCAGCCTTAGTCCGGTTGGGCTGGCAAGATAGAATAACTGAGTATTTATCTTTGGAGCATTTTCTACCACCAGCAGGGCAAGGTGCCCTGGGGATAGAGATACGAGTTGATGACAAAGAAACTGCTGAGCTTGTCTTACCTCTTAATCACCAATTGACCTGGCAAAGTGTAGTCGCCGAGCGGACCTTTCTCAGCATTTTAAATGGCGGATGTCGTGCCCCGATAGCTGTCTTGGGGACAGTTAATGATAACACCTTAAACCTTACCGGAATGGTAGCTGAGGCTGAGGGCAAAAGAATCTTGTATGCTTCAGAGGAAGGTAGGTCCACTACTCCTGAGCAAATAGGAAACCAGCTAGCACAGAAACTACTGGAAATGGGAGCTTCCAAATTTATCCCTGAGATGAGGGCTTAAGTGAAGAAAGGGAAGGTATATCTGGTAGGCGCTGGACCGGGTGATGTCGGCCTGATTACAGTGAAGGGGCTTAGCTGTCTTGAGAAAGCCGATGTTATTATATATGACTATCTACTGAACGAGAGGCTTATGGCATCAGCTCGCCCCGAAGTAGAACGGATATATGTGGGTAAAACCGTCTCTTATCACATTAAAAAACAACGTGAGATAAACCAGTTGCTGGTAGAAAAAGCCAAAGAGGGTAAAATAGTGGTAAGACTTAAGGGAGGTGACCCCTTTGTACTAGGACGAGGGGGAGAAGAGGCGGAGGCTCTGGCGCAAGCTCACATTCCGTTTGAGGTAGTGCCTGGAATATCATCGGCGATAGCTGTTCCTGCCTATGCCGGTATTCCGGTGACACATCGCCGTCTGTCATCATCATTTATGATTATCACCGGGCACGAAGACCCAACCAAGGACAGCCCAAGGATTGTCTGGGAAAAACTGGCTACCGGTGTGGATACTCTGGTTTTTCTTATGGGTGTTGGCAATCTGCCAAAAATAGTGAGCCAACTGCTAAAGAACGGCAGAGCATCGTCAACCCCTATAGCTCTTATAAAAGATGGTACCGGGCCTTGTCAGGAAACTATAGTCGGAACCCTAGCTGATATTATAACCAAAGCAGAAAATAAAAACTTCAGCCCGCCAGCAGTGATAGTGGTCGGAGATGTGGTAAGGTTGCGAGACAGGCTTCGCTGGTTTGATAACCAGACGCTTTTCGGCAAAAAAATATTGGTTACTAGTGCGCGTACTCAAGTCAGTTCGTTCAACCGGCTTCTTTTAGAGCACGGTGCCCAACCCATTGTGATGCCGGCTATTGAAGTAGCAGACATGCCATCTACAGAGAAGCTTGATCAGGCCATCTTAAGTCTGGAGAGCTACCAGTGGCTCGTTTTTGTCAGCGTTAATGGTGTGGAGTCCTTTTTTGAGCGCCTGTATGCTCTTAATCGTGATGCCCGGTGGCTTAAGAATATTTATATCGGTGCTATCGGCCCGGCCACTGCTGGAGCTTTAGAGGCAAGAGGACTACGCACTGACTTTCTTCCTCGAATTTATACCAACCAAGGTTTTTTAGCTGAGCTAAAGAACCAGGATATCACTGGCAGTCGCTTCTTGCTTCCTCGAGCCGATATAGCCACCAGAGAGTTAGCTGATGGAATTACTCGGCTCGGGGCTGAAGTGCATGAAGTAGCTGCATATAGAATTGTTTCCACTGTCAAATCTATTTCTCAAGGAAAACAGTTGCTTCTGGCTGGCGAAATTGATATCATCACCTTTACAAGTTCTTCCGCGGTAACCAATTTGCTATCTCTGCTAAATGGAAAGAAAGAGTTACTGAACAAGACAACGGTTGCTTGTATTGGTCCGATAACAGCGGCTACGGCAGCTAAAGCGGGGCTAAAGGTTGGAATAGTTGCCTGGGAACATACTATCCCTGGATTGGTAGAGTCTATAAAACTCTACTTTCAAGGAAACCGGAAAGGAGATTAGATGACTGATTTTCCTAAACTACGCTTGCGTCGCTTGCGACAGACTGAAGCACTTCGGGCATTGATTTGCGAAACCAGTCTCGAGGTCGGCGATTTGATTTACCCCCTCTTTGTGGGAGAAGGTCGTGGATTGCGACAAGAGATAGCTTCCATGTCAGGTATTTTTCGCTACTCGGTAGATCTCTTACCTCAAGAGGTCAAGGAGATAGCCAAGCTTGGTATTCCAGCAGTGCTCCTTTTTGGGATACCAGAATATAAGGACGAGGTCGGCTCTCAAGCTTATCACCCGAATGGGATTGTTCAACAGGCAGTACGAGCCATCAAGAAAGCAGTGCCGGAACTAATAGTAATAACCGATGTCTGTCTCTGCGAATACATCAGCCATGGACACTGTGGCATAGTAGTGGGCGATGAGATTGACAACGACAAAACTCTGCCCCTTTTGGCTAAAACAGCATTGTCTCATGCCGAAGCTGGAGCTGATATAGTAGCCCCATCGGACATGATGGATGGCAGAGTAAAAGTGGTGCGGGAGACATTGGAGGAGGCTGGATTTCATAATACCCTCATACTCAGCTATGCAGCAAAATACGCTTCGGTTTTTTTTGATCCTTTCCGTAATGCAGTTGAGTCTACACCACGGTTCGGTGACCGTCGCTCTTATCAGATGAATCCAGCCAATTGGCGGGAGGCTTTAAGGGCAGTTGAGCAGAATATTGCTGAGGGAGCCGACATGATCATGGTCAAGCCAACTCTGGCTTATCTGGATGTGGTACGCACAGTGCGTGATAATTTCAATTGTCCGTTGGTAGCCTACAATGTGAGTGGTGAATATGCTATGGTGAAAGCAGCTGCCAAACACGGCTGGCTGGATGAGAGACAGGTCATTTTGGAGATTCTTACAGCTATAAAACGAGCCGGGGCAGATATTATTATCACTTATCATGCCAAAGAAGCTGCCCGCTGGCTGTTGCCGAGATGATGGTTTAAGCATGATAAACCGAGAGAACTCCGAGAAACTCTTTGCTGAGGCTCAGCGTTACTTACCCGGGGGAGTTAGTAGCCCGGTACGCGCATTTGGGGCGGTTGGTGGAAGCCCTCTTTTCATGAGAAATGGAGTCGGCTCCAAAATTTACGATGAAGACGGTAACCGGTTCATAGACTATGTCTGCTCTTGGGGGCCTCTCATTCTTGGTCACTGCCACCCAAAGATAGTAGCTTCCCTCAAAAAGGGGATAGAACGTGGTACAAGCTTTGGTACTCCTACTGAGTTGGAGACAACACTGGCCAAGACTATCGGTGAGGCAATGCCCACTATTGAAATGCTTCGCTTTGTAAGCTCAGGCACCGAAGCCGCTATGAGCGCCATTCGTCTGGCTCGAGCATTCACTGCTAGAGACAAGGTGGTAAAGTTTGACGGCGGCTATCACGGTCACTCAGATGGACTACTGGCCAGAGCTGGCTCGGGGATTGCTACCTTGGGAATATCTGACTCTGCCGGCATACCATCAAGCTATATTTTAAATACACTGGTAACCCCCTATAATAATGCCAAAGCTGTGGAGCAGCTTTTTAGGCACTACCCTAATGAGATTGCCGCTGTAATTGTTGAGCCGGTGGCGGCTAACATGGGTGTCGTGCCGCCACAGTCAGGCTTTCTTAAATATCTTCGCCAGTTGACTAAGGAGTTCGGGGCATTACTCATCTTTGATGAGGTAATCACTGGTTTTCGTGTCTCTTATGGTGGAGCTCAAGCACTTTATGGAATAACCCCAGATTTAACCTGTCTGGGGAAGATTATCGGTGGTGGACTACCGATAGGTGCCTATGGAGGCAGAAAAGATATTATGCAGATGGTTGCTCCTCTGGGTTATGTCTATCAAGCCGGCACACTGTCGGGTAACCCTCTGGCCATGGCTGCCGGCATCGAGACCCTTAAAATCTTGAGCCAACCCGATGTGTATAATCAGCTAGAAGAAAAAGCATCTCTTCTGGAGCAAGGTATTGTCGGTATGGCAACTAGGGCTGAGATAGATATCAGGGTACAAAGAGTGGGCTCAGTTCTTACTGCCTTTTTTAGTGGCGAACAGGTAATTGACTATGACCTAGCCAAGCGTGCCGATACGAAGCTATATAGCCACTTCTTCGAGCATATGCTGTCATGCGGAGTATACTGGCCGCCGTCGCAGTTTGAAGCGGCTTTTGTCTCCTTGGTGCATACTAATGAAGATATTAAGACTACTCTTGAGGCAGTAGCCAAAGCCTTCGAGTCCGCTTTTAAGAATCAAAAAACCTAACCTTGACAAAGGGCCAATAATGCGATAGGATTACCTTTGAAACAGAATAAGCTAAAGGCTGAGAACGAGATTAGTAGGTTTCCAGCGAGGCTAAAGAGAGCCGGGAAAGGTGAGAACCGGTGCTGGCGCGGGGATTGAATGGACTCGGGAGCTGCAAACCGAAAGGGGGAGGGGTTCCTCAAGTAGGCTTTGACGGAAAGGGCATCGTTACTAGAGCCCAGGGTATTGCTTCAAATTAGTGAAGTTGTATCTGAGTGAGATGGTTGTCTAAAAATGACAACCAAATAGGGTGGTACCGCGAAGGAATAGCCTCTTGCCCCTATGGGTGAGGGGTTTTTTATTACCAGATGGGAGTTATATGTATTACCCCACATTAGAAGAAGTTAAAAAACGTTCCAAAGATGGCAATCTGATACCCATTTATTGCGAGCTTGTTGCTGATCTTGAAACACCGGTGTCCGCCTTTTTGAAGGTGAGCCAGGGTGGCTACTCTTTTCTCTTAGAGAGCGTTGATGGTGGCGAGCAACTGGCCCGTTATAGTTTCATCGGCACTGAGCCGTACAAGGTACTAGTCACTAGGAAAGGGGATAAAATCGATCCGTTGCCTCGTGTTGCTGAGGAGCTGAATAAGTATAAGGTAGTACCCGTTAGCGGTCTT
>Ga0187827_10004248_pt1 | contig 17748 bp, 17 predicted proteins | sample ETNtaG_39_FD_167969 | JGI IMG/M metagenome (GOLD analysis project Ga0187827, IMG submission 167969) | Marine microbial and viral communities from oxygen minimum zone, Eastern Pacific Ocean - ETNP2014_SV_150_PacBio MetaG (Illumina Assembly) | ecosystem: Environmental > Aquatic > Marine > Hypoxic... | reverse complement strand
TGCGTTTCTACTTAGCTTGCCCTCTGCGTAGCATTCTTTCCTATGTTTTCTAAAGACTAAAGTATCGTAAATAGTTTTTCCACATCTTTTACATATATTTCTATCAGGCATCTCTACATCACCCTCTGTTTAATGCTTAAAATACATAACATAACATTCTTTTTTTAATAATAAGTTTCATCTGTTGTAGTTAAATAAAACCCGAGAAAAAAGGTGGGTAGGTGCTTTAATTGCCTGCACCTATAGGCTATTACCGGTCCAAAATTGGAATGATAATTATATGTTATCAATCTAGTAATTAGTACTCAAACGAATTTTAATTTAAGATTTATTTCATCAGAATACTGTCTGTTACACACTGTATTATGGACCTTAGATCAATCTGTAAATCGACTTTGCACTACATTCCAATCAATATTCTTGAAGAAGGCTTCAATGTAATCAGCTCGCTTAAGGCCATAATCGATCATAAAAGCATGCTCAAAGACATCCATGATTAATAGCAATGAACCACCTGAGATATGGCCTATTTCATGTTCGTTAATCCAAGTGTTAAAGAGCCTTTTGGATTCAGGATCGAGATATAGTGCGGTCCAACCAATACCTCTCATCATACCAGTAGCTTTGAAATCTTTCTCCCAATTTTCAAGCGATCCGAAATCTGTCACTATCGCCTTAGCTATTGCAGAATTTGGATCTAACGAGTTGCCACCAGCAGTTAGATTATCAAAATAATTTTCATGAAGTCGCATTCCGTTCCATTCCCAACCAAATCTCCTTTTTAACTCAGCATACTCCGGTGATCCTGTACCATCTTCTTTGAGAATAGACTCTAATCTGTTTATGACTTTATTTGTATTAGTGACGTATCCCTGATATAGAATGAAGTGATTCTTCAGAAGTTGGTCACTTAAGCCGGTTGCTCCTAAAAGAGCATCATAATTTTTAGAAATATATTGCATAAATAATATGGACGTTCTCATCTTTAAAATATTTTTTGGTGTACATAATGATTAAACCTAGTTAATGACCGGGAAAACTTCATATTACAACCCAAGTAGACAATGCATATGTTGCGGGGGTTGCCAAGCCAGGTCAAAGGCGCAGGGCTTAGGACCCTGTCCCTCAGGGGTTCGTGGGTTCGAATCCCACCCCCCGCACCAAAATCAATAATTAAAATTTATAGGCTAATCTTTAGGCTTTAACATGGAGACCACATTCACTTTGTTCTCGTGGTTCCCACCACCAACGACCTGCTCGCGCATCCTCTCCCGGTTTTACTGCACGTGTACATGGTGCACATCCGATACTAGGGTAACCGGAATCATGAAGTGCATTATACGGAAGATTGTTCTCCCGGATGTAATTCCAGACCTCCTCTGAAGTGTAGTCTATAATTGGATTGATCTTAATAATACCCCGATGTGACGAATCAACTTCAATCTTTGACGTATCGCTTCTCGATGCAGCCTGATCTTGTCTTAAACCAGTTATCCAAGCATCTAATCCACAAAGAGCTCGATTTAATGGTCCAACCTTCCTTACTCTGCAACAAAGCTTACGCAACTCTACGCTATTGGAGAAGAGGTTCACACCGTGTTTTCGCACCATATCTTCCACTTCAGCTGTATCAGGATAATAAACTTCAAGATTACCAAATCGTGTATTAACTTTATCCATCAGATCATATGTTTCTTGATGAAGTCTACCTGTTTCAAGAGTAAAAATTCTAGCATCAGGATTAATCTTCTTAATCATGTTAATAAGAACAATATCTTCAGCACCAAAACTTGAAGCAAGTGCTATTTTTGGGTTAAACTTCTCAAGAGCCCATTCAAGAACCTGCTGGGGAGACTTATCTTTAAAATCCTTATTCAAACCCTCAATATCTAATTGTAGTATTTTTTCACTCATTATCTACACCATATAACGGCGTTATACCAGTAATTAACGGTTTTGATAATTATCAACAATTATTATTTAGATAACCGGTCTCTCCAGCAACAAATCTCTTAATGCATTCATCTTGCGGATCCTCAAGAATGCCCTTTTCTCCTATATCAATTAAAGATCCGTCGGAAAGAAAAGCAACTCTATCCGCAATCCTATAAATCTGCATAATATTATGCGTAGACATTACCACAGGTTTAGTTTTAGAGAAGCTCAGTATTTCCTTCTCCATAATCGAATTATTCTCAGGATCAAGATTAGCAGTAGGTTCATCCAAAAAAAGTATGTCAGGTTCAAGTACAAACGCTCTTGCCAAGGACACCCTTTGCATCTGCCCCACTGATAATTCGGACATTAATTTTTTTTCTAATTCAATCAAACCAAACCGCTTAAGTACATCTCGAATTCTTTTCTCAACCTCATCACTTGGCAAGTTCCGAATTTTCAGGCCATATGATATATTATCATGTACATTAGAGTTGAAAAATAAGGCATTCTGAAAAACCATAGTAAACTTTCTACGTAGTGAATGACGCATATTGTTATCTACGTTCACATTATTAACGAATATTTTGCCTTTTGTAGGCTTCAAAAGAAGGGCTAATATCTTTAAAAGAGTTGTTTTACCAGCACCACTAGGACCTATAATTGTAAATACACCCTTATTATCAAAGTGTAGGTTGATATGATTTAATGCTAATGTATCAGAGAATTCTTTAGTGACGTTTTTAAGGTCTATCATTATTATCGCAGCCATAATCGTTTAATCAGTGACATGACGATGTTTACACCTGCAATAGTAAATAGAAGAACAATTGCGATAGCAATACTCTGTGTTATTTCTCCTCGTCGTGTCTCAAGAGCTATAGTAGTAGTCAGGACACGGGTAAACCCTCTAATGTTTCCACCTATCATTAAAGCAATTCCTAGTTCAGAAACAGCTCGATTGAAACTTCCGACGATCGCAAGAGAAACACCCTTAGCTCCTTCAATCAATGCCATAATTGAAGCTTGAAAATCTGATGCACCAAGGGTTTTAGCTAGATTTCTAATTTCAGGATTCACTGACTCTAAAGCAGAAACACTGAAACTGACCATAATTGGAGTTACTAAGATTGATTGGCCAATAATTATTCCTGTAGGAGTATATAGAATCCCAAAGACCCCTAGTGGTCCACTTCTCGAGAATAGAAGGAAGAGCATTAGGCCAAGGGTGACTGTTGGAAATCCTAGGCTAATATTAAATATCCATTTGATAATATTTTTCCCAAAAAACTCTCTAAAGCTTATGATCATAGCTATAGGAATTCCAAAACCTAGAGCTAAGATAGTAGCAAAACCTGAAATGTAAATTGATCTTAATGCAATATCAATAACAAAACTGTCACCTGAGAAGACCAGATTGAGTGCTTCAAAGAAGCTCGATACTATTTCAGTAATCATGTTCATTTTTAATCAATCATATAACTGATTTTGTCCTGCCCGATATTGAGGAGGACATTCAGACCCATCAAGAAAAGCAATATCTTTAATCCATTGAGATTCAATCCCACCTGAACTTGATTTCAGCAGTTCTACAGCAGATGAAAATAGTTTCTTCTGAAAAATATCTCCACCAAAATTTGCAATAAGATCTTGAGTATCCTCTGAAATTAGATATTCTATGAACTGTATTGCTCCCTCAAAATTTACCCATTCAATTAAATCAGGATTAACAGCTATTACACTATAAACATTGATTAATTCTTTTGTTTGATCAACTAAGATTTCTAGTTCAATTTGTGTTCCTTTACTAAACTTCTGAAAAGTACTAGTATCCGATAGAGTATAAGCACCCTTTTCATTAGCTAATCTAAGAGTTGATAACATACCAGCTCCTGCCTCTAAATACCAAGATTCATTCACAAGCGATGTTACATCAAAGCCAGCCTCTTTCCACAATGATTTCTCTCTTGTGTGCGTTCCAGAATCATCACCCCTTGAAATCCAAACTGATTCACCACGCCTCCCAGAATCCACAATATGTTTCAAAGCGTCCTTGATATCTCTCCCTTTTACTCCAGCTGGATCATCCTTAGACCCAATAATTATGAAGAAATTGTAAGCTATTATCTTTCGAACTACTCCATAATCTTCAACCAAAAAATCGTACTCTCTGATGGGAGCATGGACCAGAATCAGGTCGGAATCTCCTCTCTGGCCATGAATTATAGCCTGTCCTGTTCCAACTGGAATGAATAGGATATCTATTGCATACTTAGCTTCAAAATCTATTTCAATGACGTCAAGAAGTCCTGTATCATATATACTGGTAGTAGTAGATATTATTAGATTTGTTCTATCCGTTTCTTGAGTAACTAAAGATGATATAATGTAATAGCCGCTAATTAATCCACCTAAAATGATGAAGATTAACACAAAGTGATTAGATTTGATGTTCATCGTTATATTCTTACTAATATATCGGTACGATATATACTTAAAAATATAACGGTTCTAAAGTAAAACAAGAATGAAGCTTAATTTTACAGCAGGATTCGAGGCTTGGCTAGAACTTAATGGACAATATCTTATTGGAAAGAAGGAAATCGAAATACTTGAGCATATAAGACAGCAAGGCTCTTTTATGAGATCTGCTAAAATACTAGGTTTATCATATGCACACGCCTGGAACAGTATCGATAAGATCCAAAAGATCCTAGGGACCCCTTTAGTTGAGGCTAGAAGAGGTGGTGCCTCTGGTGGCGGTGGTACAACATTAACAGATATGGCTAATAATATATTATCAGAGTACCGAACCCTGCAAAAAAGATTGTTGAAATCGACATCTAAATCCATTTTATCTAAACAAGAGTCTGATCTGTTCAAGAAGAAAGTATGGCTTCCAGACATTACAATTATAGGATCCAACTCCATAGGGATTGAACTCATAATTGAACAAATGCTTTCAGAAAAGAAGTTCTCATATGAAATTGTAAATGTGGGTTCATCAGGAGGTTTGAATGCAATAATGTTAGGCGAAGCAGATATAGCAGGTGTTCATCTTTCAGATTCAGAAACAGGTGAATACAATATATCTTTCATGGACAGATATTGGATTACAGGAAAAGCCATTATGATCAGAGGATTCAAACGTAAACAAGGCTTCATAGTAAAAAAAAGAAATCCAAAACAGATATGTGGGTTCCGAGATTTGCTACGCAAAGAAGTAAAGATCATAAACCGTGGACTAGGATCAGGTACACGACACTTATTAGATGAAGGTATCCAACAAATTGCAAAAGAGGATGAGGTTGAAGTAAAAACCATCATCAACAAAATACATGGTTATGACTATGAAGTTAATTCACACCCTGAAGTTGCTAAAGCAGTACAAAGTGGAGAAGCAGATGTAGGGTTAGGGGTGGAGGTTCGAACAGTTAAGATGAATCTGGACTTCATACCCATTCAAGAGGAATGGTTTGATTTCGTTTTAGAAAAAACTAGAATGGGGAAACCTGTTATCGAACTGTTCTTGAAAACACTAAAATCCGATAAATTAAGGAATATTATTCAGACACATGCACCTGAACTAAAGTACACAAATGAAACTGGAAGAATAATCCATCAACCCTAAAATTCCATTATCTGAATAATCCTGTTTTCTTATGAATCTTAACCGATGACATCCTTGCTAACTCTTCAAACATCTCTCTTTGTTTCTTATTGAGTTTAACAGGTGTCTCCACTAATACATGAACCAACTCATCACCATGCCCATATCTTCTCAAATGAGGAATACCCTTATTCCTCAACCTCATGACTGTCCCACTTTGAATACCAGAAGGTATTTTCAAATTTAATTTCTCCTGTAAGCCTGGTATTTCTATATCCGTACCTAATGCTGCCTCAGCAAAACTAATTTTTTTCTCGAAAACAATATCATCACCGTGACGCTCAAATGTACTATGAGGCTTCACAAATATTACAACATACAGATCACCAGGTGATCCTCCGTGCGGTCCAGCTTCGCCTTCACCAGTTAATCTTAAACTTGAACCAGAATCTATTCCAGGTGGAATATCTACTTTAATGGTACTTATCTTACTGGATAAACCTAAACCTCTGCATTGTGTACAAGGAATTTCCACAACATCACCTCTTCCACGACATTTGCGACAAGTTTCTACTCTCATCACTCTGGCAAAACCAGCAGACTGAACATATTGGACTTCACCAGCCCCCCGACAATCAGGACAACTCTTTACCTTTGAACCAGGTTTAGCTCCAGAGCCATTACAAACACTGCATTTCTCCTTGCGATGAACACGGATCGTTTTGTTTACACCATTAGCAACTTCTTCAAGAGTTATTGCAATTTCTTGTTGCATATCAGCTCCTCGATTTTGACTACTCCTTGATCTACCTCCACCTCCAAAGAATTGTTCAAAAAGCCCGCCTAATCCACCAAAACCGAATCCAGAATTTCGGAATATTTCATCGAAGTTTACTTCCCTGAATAAGTCTTCACTCGTATATCTACTATCTATTCCTGCATGCCCAAATTGATCATATTGAGACCTCTTCTTATCATCCGATAAGACAGCATAAGCTTCAGATATTTCTTTAAACTTCTCTTCTGAGTCAGATGCCTTGTTACGATCTGGATGATACTTTAAAGCAAGTTTTCTATATGCACTTTTTATCTCAGTTTTTGAAGCTTTTTTAGTTACACCAAGAACTTCATAGTAGTCCCGTTTATTCATTGAGGTTCATCAGTACTCGACTTCTTATCCTCATCTTCGTCCACTACTTTGTAGTCAGCATCAACTACTTTTTCCTTTTTTTCTTCTTTCTCACCAGCTTCGTCTTCAGCTTGCTTTTGAGATTCCGCCTGTTGGGCTGTAGAAGCTTGTTGATATGCTTGAGCACTTATTTCTTGGAGTATCTTACCTAACTCCTCACTGGAGCTCTTCATTTTTTCAATATCTTTACTTTTAAGAACCTCTTTCAGATCAGCAATACCCTTATCCAGTTTTTCCTCTTGTTCCTTTGAGATTTTATCTTTCAGATCCGTTTTTGTTTTCTCTGCAGTGTAAATCATCGATTCTGTACTGTTTTGTATTTCAACTTCTTCCTTCTTCTTTTTATCGTCTCCAGCATACTTCTCAGCATCTTTTATCAGACGTTCTTTCTCCTCATCAGAGAGTTTTGTTGATGCAGAAATTGTGATTTTTTGTTCTTTATTTGTTGCAGTATCCTTTGCAGAAACGTTAATGATCCCATTGGCATCAATATCATAGGTTACTTCAATCTGTGGGACTCCTCTTGCTGCAGGTGGAATACCCTCAAGATTAAACATACCCAATGAAACATTATCAGCTGACATTGTCCGTTCACCCTGCAAAACGTGAACAGTTACTGTTGTTTGATAATCAGCTGCGGTAGTAAAAACTTGACTTTTGCGAGTTGGAATAGTTGTATTTCTTTCAATCAATTTTGTCATCACACCACCAAGAGTTTCAACTCCCAATGATAGAGGAGTTACATCCAACAACAGAATATCTTTAACATCACCAGCTAAAACACCGCCTTGAATAGCAGCTCCTAGAGCAACACACTCCATTGGATCTACACCACGTTCTGGTTCTTTATCAACAAAATCTTCGACAAATTTCCGAACTATGGGCATCCTAGTAGGTCCACCCACAAGAATTATACGATCAATATCTTTAGGAGCGAGTTTTGCATCCTTAATGGCTTGCTGTAAAGATCCTTTACATTTCTCAACAATTGGCCTTACAAGCTCCTCAAGCTTTGCGCGCGTAAAATTCTTGGTTAAGTGCTTTGGTCCTGAAGCATCTGCGGAGATAAAAGGTAAATTAATATCAGTTGTAAGAGTAGTGGACAATTCTATTTTTGATTTTTCAACTGCTTCACGTACCCTTTGGATAGCAGTTTTATCTTGAGATAGATCAATACCAGTGTCTTTTTTAAATTCCTCAACAACATGATCGGTAAGATCCTTATCCATATCAGTTCCTCCAAGCTGAGTATCCCCACTTGTTGACTTAACCTCAAAAACGCCACCACCAAAATCCATTATAGTTACATCAAGGGTACCTCCTCCAAAATCGAATACCAATATCTTAAGTTCCTTGTCAGATTTGTCTAACCCATAAGCAAGGGAAGCAGCTGTCGGCTCATTTATTATTCGCATTACTTCAAGTCCAGCTATTGCACCAGCATCTTTTGTCGCTTGCCGTTGATTGTCATTGAAGTATGCAGGCACTGTAATAACAGCTTTCTCAATTTTTTCTCCAACAAAGGCTTCAGCATCTTTTTTGACTTTCTGAAGAATGAATGCGGAAATCTGCTGAGGAGAGAATTCTTTACCATGCAAAGTTGTTTTATGATCAGTACCCATCTTTCTTTTTATAGAATAAACAGTTCCTTCAGGATTAGAGACTGCCTGTCTCTTTGCGGGTTCTCCAATTAATTGATGTCCATCTTTTGTGAATGCTACATAAGAAGGAAATGCTTTACCACCAAGACTTGTTCCTTCAGCACTTGGAATAATTGTTGGTCGTCCGCCCATCATTATTGCAGCCGCTGAGTTACTGGTTCCGAGATCTATACCTATAATTTTAGTCATTGTTTTATCTCCACCTTTGAGGGGGGTTCAACACCTCTTTTTACAGGTTTCCTTGTAACTTCAGTAGTGCTAGGACGAATTACTTTTCCATTTAAGATATATCCTTTCCTTAACTCGCTTACAACTGTATTCTCTTTCAATTTATTGGTCTCTAAAAATGATACAGCCTCATGCTTTGATGGATCAAAGGTCTTACCTAATGCATCTATCTCAACAACACCCTCTTGTCTGAATACATCACGTAAATTACCAAGAATCATACTTAATCCTTTGGAAACACGCTCTGAAACTTTCATTTTTTGACTTTCAGATACAGCTAACTCCAGATCATCTTGTATCGTAAGCAATTTCGTAACAATTCGCTCACTACTCATTTTCACTATATCTTCACGCTCTCGGTTAACTCTTTTTTCAAAGTTTTCGAAATCTGCTTGTAGATACTTCAATCTAGAAACATATTCTTCAGATTTTTCTTTTTCTGTTTTAAGCTGTTTAGATAAATCATTTATACGTTTAATTAAATCCACTTTTTCTTTTAAATGAGAAGATACTTTTTTTACCATACACTTCGCACTCAATCTTGAATATTTTCCAGCTAATAAAATATTGCTAGCCAGTAAAGTTAAAAACAATAGTTATTCCTATAAATCTTTCTTATTTGAACGGCTTTATGAATTAATTGTCTTCTGTTTAAAAAGTCATATCAAAAACAGAATTCTTTAACAAATCCTATACAAATGCGAACTCAAAGTATTAATACTATACGTAGGTTATGTAACTCAGAACAGGAAGATATTCTATGAGTCATATGGTACCAAAAACATTTGGAAAAATGTGTAAGAAGATATTCAAGTTTAACAGAAAAATTAGATGCGTTGCAGTTCTTGATCAATATGGAAGGATTATTTCAGGAGGAATGAGGCGAGGAATAAAGGCGTTAGAGCCGAAAGAAGAAGAATTAAGATTAATGGCGCATATAATGAGTGAAAGCAGTACAAGAGAAACATGGGACACATACTTCGGTAAAACTATCTATACAGTTATTAAGCGAGAATATGTAACTTTAATGGTATTTCCCCAAGATAAAAGATTAGTATTCATTACATCAGAACCTGCATTTAATATTCAGGAAATACCGGATGTAAGAGAAATATTGATAGAACACATGAAAGAATAATAAATTCTAGAAATAACTTAACCTAATTCGTGAAATCTGTCTTCAAACGACTTCTCTTACACTTTCAAGTGTAGAAACTGCATTCCAGATTGTTACGCGAGCGTAACTAGGCATATTGGGGTCTTGAGAGATTTCATCAAGCATACTTATTGCATTCGCAGCTCGTACACCTTGTGAGAGAGGTTTATCTTGAAGCATAACCATAGATTCCTTCACTATTTTTCGGATATTTCTAGGCGTAATATTGCTATCAGCAACTGATTGCAACACAGCAATCGACTTTACAATCTTTTCTTCATTTTCTTTTTGCTTATCATCACTCATAATCATCACATCATAATCAGGTCTTTATCAACAGATTACTGTACGTATAAAAGTTACTAAATTCTAAAATATAAAAACCCATGCAGCTTAAATCCTAGAAGAACTTTATCTTATGACCTTTGGAGAATAAAGAAAAAGAAAAGTTGAAGAAAACTTCGGATATTCTATTAAAAGGAGGAAAGCTATTGGGGGGAGCTTGTCCCCAATGTGGAGGACTATTATTACTATATCAAGGAAGAACAGTCTGCGTTAACTGTGATAATATCAGTGAAATAGCTAAGATACCCATAGTTTCAACTGTGGATATAGCGCGTAGAGTTGAAAATCTTGTTTCAAAAAAGATAGAAGAGGTTGCACGACATCTCGAAAATGAGGGAGACATCAAGGAACAAACACATCTTGCCGAACTACTACTGAAGTTTATGGAAATTCTAAGTAAGATTCAAAAAACTAAGCAAAAGAGTGAAACCAAGAACGATGACAAAATAATCGATTAACGCTTGTTTCTGATAAACTGAAAGGTTCCACGTTTTTTCATCTTATTTTGAACAACATCAACCACACTTTTAATAACCTTCTCCGCCTCCTTATAGTCAGAAGCCTCCACCTCAAGTCGGTATTTGGGTGCACTCAAATAATTTATCATAATTGCTGTGTTAAATGTCGCTTTCTTTTCTGCTGAAGATAGAGCATCCTTCACAATATCTATTCCATTAGGTAAAGGAGAAGACACTTCCAAAATGCTCGTTATTGAGACCTTAGGGGGGGATATCTTCTCCTTTGCAATTCCTTCAATATATTCGATGTAAGTTTTAGGAAGACCGAGATCTGAGATAACCTTACTGCCTTCTCGAGATAAATCTTCCATTGCTTTATATAATGTGTCAAAATGATTTTCTAGTATTGATTGATAATTATCGCTTTCACTTTGGCTTAATTTGAGCCCATTTCTAGTCATTTCAATAATACTTTGTGCTTTGTCATAATGCTTTACTGCGATTAACTTGTCCTTCTTCTCCTGCTTTGTTATCTGCTTGAGTGAGAGATTTATTTCTCTCCGCTCTCGATTCACTCGTATAACTTTCAGAACCTCTTTTTGACCAACTCTGATGAAACGTCCTATTCGTCTAATTCTACCAGTTGCAACTTCAGATCTATGAAGAAAGCCTTTCATTCCATTGTATTCATCTAATGATACATAAACCCCATATGTAGTTATCTGCTTTACCGTAGCAAGAACAAATTCACCTAATTCTGGGATTTCTTCAATCATCTTCTTTTCTCCAATCTAGGCTCAGTAACCACTACTTTAGGATTATCCTTATAGATAATTCCTAAAAACCAATCAGTAATATCTTCGGCGTCTCCAACGTCTTCGAGGTGTGTAGGTAAAATTCATCTGATCTCTGCTACAATTATGGCAAAGCAGTACTAACTTTCTGGTTTTTTCATCAAAATGCTGAGCGTAATGGTTTCTACACACCAACATTTCGCATTTAGTACATTTCATTGCTTTGTAAGCTGCACAAATGTCACATTTTACTATTCTTGTTCACCATTTCAAAAACTTTGAAAAAATCATCAATTTAGAGCCCACATCATCGATTTTTTAGCAGTGAACAAGTCTAGTCAATATTGCTTAACAGGCCTATTTTAAGTCTTCTCTAAAAACATCGAAACATGCATGATAAAATGCTGACGGGTCATCTAAGATGTTAATCTGTTAACGACAAGAATAGAGAAGTTGGAAAAATGATAGAGAAAACAATTAACGACACAAATCAATTGATATAAAGAAAAACTTTGATACAGATAAAAGAATTGTGATAATAGATCAAGAACAAAATTCTTTAGATTTCCAGAACCTAAGAACCTCTGTAATCAATCGAACACCTACACCTGTCGCTCCCTTTGGATTATACGGCTTAAGACCGGCATTATTTTGCATCCAAGCAGTCCCTGCAATATCTAGATGCGCCCATGGATAGTCTACAAAATTACTGAGAAATGAAGCGGCTGTTATAACTCCTCCAGGTCTACCTCCCACATTCTTTAAATCAGCTATATCACTCTTCAACAATTCTTTGTAATCATCCCACAATGGCAACTCCCAAACACGTTCACCCGTAGTTTCTCCCCCTATCATTATCAATCTCTTCAAATCATCATCATTACTTAGAAGACCAGTTGCAAAACTTCCAAGAGCTATAACACATGCACCTGTGAGGGTAGCAAGATCTATCACTGCTTGAGGTTTATATCTCGATGCATATGCAAGCACATCAGCAAGTATTAGTCGTCCTTCTGCATCTGTATTTATCACCTCAACGGTCTTTCCATTACACATCTTCAATACATCACCTGGTTTATAGGCTGAACCACCAGGAAGATTTTCAGTAAGCGGTGTAATGCCTATTATGTTTAAAGGTAAATTAAGCTGAGCAACTGTTTGCATAGTGCCTATAACTGTTGCTGCTCCTGCTTTGTCATGCTTCATCTCCTCCATTTTTTCAGAAGGTTTTAAGGAGATTCCACCACTGTCAAATGTTATCCCTTTACCTATTAGCACAATAGGCCGCATATCACCCCCACCATTATGCTCAAGGATAACAATTTTTGGAGGTTGACTACTTCCTCTTGCCACATTAATTATTCCACCCATACTAAACTTCTCCATATCCTTTTTACCTAAAACCCTAAAATTCAATCCAGATTTATTGGCTATTTTCTCAGCTTTTTCAGCAATTTGTGTTGGTGTGGCATCACTACTAGGCATATTGGATAGGTTTCTTGCCAGATTCACGCCCTTATCTATTATTTGAGCAATAGAGATTGATTTTTTAACAACATCTTCTGATTCAGGTGCTTCAATAAAGAATGTTAGTTTGTTAATTTTTTTCAATTGGTCGTGGTCCATTGTTTTATAAAGATTGAACTGATATAACGCCAGTTCACAACCAATAACAGTGTTTTCCACGATTTTCTCAATAGGAATCTTCGATTTTTCACCCATTATACTAAAAGCACAACTTGTAATGCCTAAATCTCGAATCGAGTGGATTGCGATACCCGAAGCTATTCTAATATTTTCAAGACTGAAATCTTCTGGTTTACCAAGACCAACTAATAATATTCGATTAATACCCATCTTTCCATAAGTTTTAAGAAGACAATACTTTTTCAGCTTACCATTGAACTCTGGAGTTTTGACTATTTTTGATATCTCTTTATCTAAAGCATTGTCTATAATCCCATTTACACCATAATTCTTTTCTCCTTCAAATATGCCAAGAACAAGAAGTTCATAGTTCTTTTCAAGAATTTTACCGGTATCTACTTTTATCTCCAATATTTACAGCCAACTTCTTAATTGACTCAGGGAGTATATGAGATATTAAAAGGCTCTGCTGACAAAAAATAGAACTGCTGAAAAAGCAATCCCAATAGCCCAAACCCGCATATTCCATGACATTATTTTCTGTCCATCAAGAACCCCAAATGGAATTAAATTAAAAATGGCTAAGATACTATTCACATAAGCACCCCAACCCAAAACCAGAGAAATAATTGATCCTGAAGTCAAAAACGACAAAAATAATAGCGCATAACCTAATGTAATATTTGTCAATGGCCCCGCAAAAGCAGTTTTTCCTATAGTTGAAAGTGTGACTCTCCCCGTTATCAAAACAGTCCCTGGAGCAATTATTTTCAAAGGTAAAAATATACTTGCAATTGTGAGAACTGCTCCAAACGGAATTAATCTGAACTCTGACCATAACCCATACCTTTGAGCTGTGAACTTATGGGCAACTTCATGGAGGAGAAATGAGGATGCAAAGATAAGAGCAAGAGATAATGTCACCCAGTTATCAGGCATGAAACTCCCGGTTAAACTGAGAGCAACCATCATTACAAGAAAAGTACCGATTGCCAGGTGTTTAAGTTCTTTTGTAGAGAACCCAAATACACCTCCAGAAATACTGAAATTACGAGAATAACTAGATGACCTATAGGATCTCTTTTGTGAGGAAGCCGCTGGAAGTTCAGTCGGAGGTCGTGTCATCCAAATGTTATCACATTCATGGTTTTCTGGGAGATGATGATCTGCACAGAAAGTTTTCTTGCAGTAATTGCAAGTAAAAGGGATTAGATCATCTTTTCTGCATTTTTCACAACTCAATGAACTTCACTTCTTTAGCGTTATCAGCTCAAATATTCCCAGTCTCTTTAAATCTTAATGTTCTAATCTGAGAAGGGTTCGTACTCTTTTTTTGTTATTTCCGTTATTCGTTTAGCCAGCTTCTCTCCCACCCCTTCCACCTGTTTTAATTCCACATCATTGGCACTGAAGATATTTGAAATTGTTTTGAGATTGTTTAGAAATCTCTCCGCTAAAACAGTATTAACACCTGGTAATCCAGATACCACATATTTTTGTGTATCAGCCATAGATCTAGGAGACTTTCCGCTTCTAATCCTAATCTCCTTTTTCTTCTCAATTTGTTCCCTTCGGGCTATATGAAAAATTATTTGACTAGTTTCCTCAACCCCGCTAGACATAAAAATGGATACTTGAAAGTCTGAGACAACACTGGCAAGTGCACCAAAAAATGAAGCAGTACCGATGCCAGTAGCCCGTTTCCGTTCTCCTTCTACTACCAATACAGGTCGTGCATATGTTTTGCACATCGCAGCAAGCTGCTTAAATAGACGACCATCAATAACAGATTTCACAAAATCTTCTCCTGTCTTCCTCTCTATTATAACATCTTTAGATGCAATAAAGTCACCCACAATTAAAGTCTGCACATCGACTCTACAACCTCTTTTCTTTAATTCATCAACAAGTAGGAGAGATTCGCGTGCATCAACATATACTAAAGGCAAATCTTTACTGCTTTCTACATAATTATCCATAGGACCTTTAGAGTCTTGCTTCGACTTTTGCATCTTTGTCACTATCTGTCTCCCACTCTTCATCTTTCTTCTACCAGCCCAATAATATATTTCATCTCTTGTCCCCTGAGCAATTAAAACTACAACTCGACCAGGGGCTTCTCGCCCTGTTCGTCCTCTCCTTTGGACAAAACGAACTGCGCTTGGTACGTTATCATAAAAAACCACCAAACTACATTCAGATATATCAAGCCCTTCTTCACCTACCTGAGTTGCCACAAGTATATCGAACAAGCCGGCATTCATATCCTCAATAGTTTTCACTTGCTCATTCTGACGCTGTCCTTTCCCACTTTTTCCTATCAAAAACCTAACTCTAAACTCATTTGAAGCAAGATTCTCACAGATACTATCGACCGAGTCCCGATATCCAGTGAAAACTATTGCTTTCTCACATTTACCTAGAGATTTCAATAAGATTTTCAACTCATCAATCTTCGGATGTTCTACACCTAACAAAGATGCACCTCTTGCAGATTCATAAGCTGACTTCACTTGTGGATCTTCGAGTAATTGACGCAGACCAACACCACTGTAACGTTTGGAAAGTCGATCAAAGAATTTTAGGAAAGACTGGATACTTTGAGTTTCTAGAAGATTGATTGCATGACTTAACCTAATGGAAGATATAAGATCAGATTTAGCTTGAGAATCACCTAGCTTCTCAACTTCAGTTCTTAAATCAAGAAGATTCTTCATACTAATATTGTTCTTATTTTTTATTCTGACATTTCCATATCCTTCAAGCCGTTTTAATCGAATTGTAATAGAATTCTTTAGCTTACTCCGAATATCCAGGAGAAGGGGAGGAAGTGATATCTTCTTCCACTCAACCTCAGTTTTTTGAACGTATGGTTTTACATCTTTACTAAGCTCATCTCTAAACTCTATTCTATCAAAACTAAGATTCGTCAACATTTCTTTAATGCGAGCTTCATCATCAGGAAGAGATGCAGTTAATCCGATCATCCGTGCTTTAGAAGAGATTCTTTTATAGTCTCTACCTATATGACAATATGCATATTCACCAACTGCTCGATGAGCTTCATCGAAGATTAGAATAGAAACATCCTCAAGATCAAGCAATCCTCTTTTTAGATCTCCAACGGTTATCTGTGGAGTAGCACATATCACTTGTTGTTTCCATTTCTTTTTTCTTACATTTATTGTATCTTTTCCAGTTAAAACCTGAACTTTATCTTCATCAAGCAGCAAGTGCTTCTGAAAAAAATTGTAATGCTGGTGACAGAGAGGCCTAGTAGGAGCAAATAGAAGGCATTTCTTATCTGGGTGATTTTTTAAATATTCTGCAACAACTAGAAGTGCAATCGCAGTCTTGCCAAGACCAGTGGGAACAACTAGCAGAATATTTTCTTTGTAACATATCGCTGCAAGATCTACTTGATAACTCCTGATTTGTAGAGATTCAGGTATTACATTGTCATGTTCGATGAATCGAGTAGCCAAACTTTAAAGAAAGCACCTACAGTGTATACTTTAAAGCTAATGATGAGATTTCTGGATAAAATTATCCAATTTACTCCAAATACGATCATGAACAGTGTCAGGATCACTGGAAGCATCAACAATAATCCAACTCCATCGCTTGGCTAACTTCAAATATTCTTTACGAACACCCTTCAGTAATTCTTGATCCCTCTCGTGAATATCTCTTCCGGACATTTTTCTGTTCAAGGATATTTCAGGTGATAAATCCAGTAGTATTGTAATACTAGGTTCAGGTAATCCTTTCTCCAAGTTCAGCAACCAATCTAACTGCAAACCTTGAGTAAGCCCATATGCATAGTTAGAACCACTATATCGATCAAATATAACTGTCTTCCCCTCTTTAAGCCATTCATCGATAAGATCTTTGCGTTCCCATCTATTCAATGAAAGAAGCATATGCCTAACTTGTGAAGAATAATTTCTATCTCCTTCCAAAAATGCTTTTATCTCTTTCCCAATAATAGTAAAATAATCTGGAAAAGAAATCAATTCTACTTTATGGCCTTGTTTCCTCAATTTTTCAACCAACATTTTGGTCTGCATCCCTTTTCCAGATTGATCTATACCCTCAATAGCAAAAATAAGTCTCATCGTCACTCTACTCCGGATAGTACATTCACTATAATAATAAACCTAGAGACCTTACAAATATTAACGGTAACATCTAATACCTACGATGAAAATATGAATGAATGTGTCGTCAAAAGCTGCAGCTGAAATAAGAGATCCAATTCATGGTTATATCTATATCGAAGATGATGAAAAAGACATAATTGATAATCCCATCTTCCAAAGATTACGAAGAATTCGGCAACTTTCTGGAGCACATATTACCTATCCAGGTGCTCAACACACACGTTTTGATCACTCAATAGGTGCTATGCACCTTGCAAAATTGACAGCAACAAGACTTGCACAAATTATTGATCTAAAGTCTGAACAGATAGGAGAAATTAAGATGGCTGCTCTTCTCCATGATTCAGGTCATGGTCCATTTTCTCACTTATTCGAAGAAGTTCTTGCAGAAAGGAGTAACATAAACCACGAAGATATCACAAAAAGAGTGATTCAAGAGACTGAAATAAAAGAAATCCTACTAATGCACAACTACAAAATAGATATAATCTCTGATTTATCAATAGGTCTTTCTCAAAAGAGACCACTATTCATGAATGAATTGATTGGAGGAGGTTTAAGT
>Ga0187827_10004246_pt1 | contig 17758 bp, 17 predicted proteins | sample ETNtaG_39_FD_167969 | JGI IMG/M metagenome (GOLD analysis project Ga0187827, IMG submission 167969) | Marine microbial and viral communities from oxygen minimum zone, Eastern Pacific Ocean - ETNP2014_SV_150_PacBio MetaG (Illumina Assembly) | ecosystem: Environmental > Aquatic > Marine > Hypoxic... | reverse complement strand
CCAATTAAATACAGAGAATACTTAAACATAATCGCGCATAATTACAATTATTGTTTTTTGGATTACCTCGTTTAAAGGAATAATGTATATTAATCTAAATATGAGATGATTGCGTTGACTAAAGAACCCTTAATGCCAACTAATCTGTCTGAGATTAAGCAAATAAATAGAAAAATAGTCACAATACAGGAAGAATTATGCGACGGTTGCGGAGTCTGTATCCCTAACTGTCCAGAACAAGCCATTCAAATAATAGAAACTTCCAAAGGAAAAAAAGCTAGATTAGTACATGAAATATATTGCGATGGTCTAGGGGCTTGTTTAGGAATTTGCCATAAAAACGCAATTAATATCCAAGAAAAAGAATCAGCACCATATAATGAGGATGCAACAATTGCTCGAATAAAGGAAGTCGCTCCCGACATGTTGGAAACTCATCTGAAACATATTAAAAGTCATACATCTGTAAATGAACAGAAAACAAACCAGCTCCATGATCATGTGGTCTGTCCATCTGTTCAAACTTTTAGCTGGTCTGAAAAGAAGCACGAATCTCAAGAAACAGAAGAACACATCTCAGAACTCAGACAATGGCCCATTCAATTACATTTAGTTCAACCATTCGCCCCATATTTCCAGAACAATGATCTCACCATTGTCGCTGATTGTGTTCCTTTCGCATATGCTAATTTTCATCGAAAATTCTTAGCTGAAAATCCAATTGCTATAGGCTGTCCAAAACTTGATGATCCTGAGGCGTATATCACTAAAATTGCCCAAATATTTAAGCAATCTAATACAAAAACTGTACAAGTAGTCCACATTGAAGTACCATGCTGTTTTGGACTTGTTCAGATTGTTCAACAGGCTATCAAAGTATATGGAAAAAACATACCGCTTAAAAAGACCATAATTAGTATCAAAGGAAAAATAAAGTAATTTCTAGAACTAGGTATAACTTTATTATTTTAGCTATATTCATTTAGCGCAATCTATCTTCGGAATACAATCAATATTTACTAAGTGCTCTATCCGAATGACGGTTATTGGTACGATTATTAGGTTATAATGGAAAACAACCCATAGATAGAAAAAATGCACCAATTTCCAATAATAATCGTTCCTTGGACGATAAGCTGTATTTACTCAAAAATTTGATCAGAACTATACTAGGCATATTAATTAATGTTCATATAATATCTTGTTTGTGAATATAATAACTAAATTAATCAAATGACGTTAATAATACATAATATGGCAATAAAATATCAATTGTAGCTGTTATTACGGAAAAGAGAGACGATGTTAAAATAGATCATTGCCAAAATTATTAACGATGTCTAACTGCATTATAGTCCGATCATCTGAAAATAGTGATGTCGAACCGTTATCAACAAGGATAGTTGCTATATCTATAATAATTCTGTTGGTATTCAATCAATTCATAATGAATGTGATCAGTTACTGAGTTAATTAAATAGATCCATATAGTAAGAAGTATAAAGAACTTATTATGAATATAACTATTGAATGAGTTTTGCGATATAATGTCAAGAAGGTCCTGTTAATTACGATATTATTGGGAGTACTTATAGTTGGATCTAGTATTATTTTCTATGGACCTAATAATTTTAAAAAAATTAGGGTATCTGGAATGACTATTGTGGTAGAGTTAGCTGACACTTTCCCCAGACAAATGAAGGGACTGATGTTTAGAGAAAACTTACCGGATAATATGGGAATGTTATTTATTTTTGATAATGACGGCTTTCATAGCGTCTGGATGATGAATATGATGATTCCATTAGACGTTATTTGGCTGGATTCAGAAGCAAAAGTAGTAGACATTGCTAGAAATATTCAGCCGTGTCAAGGTTATTGTTCGGAACATAAGCCAAGTGAGAAGTCTAGGTATTTTCTTGAGATAAATTCGGGTTTTGCTGACAAATATGGGATAAGAATTGGAGACCAAGTGCAAATAATTGATTAATAAATTTCAAAGTCTTAATCCGATCATTCGGAAGAATTAAAAAGAAGTTATTAATGGATATTCTTGAGTGTTCAATCAAATGCGTCGACTTAGGGCTATTAAATATGACATTCCAGTGAATACACCGTATAACCCAATAAAATCCTATGGAATTATTGGTAACACACGTTCTACTGCTCTAATAGCATATGACGGATCAATAGATTGGTGCTGTATGCCTAGATTTGATTCACCTAGCATTTTTGGGCGAATATTAGATAATAAAATTGGAGGGTCCTGGAAGATTTCCCCTTTGAAAAAGGGAAAAGCGTACCAGTTTTACAAAGGAAATACCAATGTTCTTGAAACAGTTTTCGAACGGGATTGTGGGCGAGTGAAGATAATTGATTTCATGCCTTATTCAGATGACCCGATTTGGACAAACCAGCCGGAGATCCACAGATTAATCAAGTGTGATAAAGGGACAGTTCCCATGGAGCTAATTTTGCATCCTCGTTTTAACTATGGGAAATGGGCCGCAAATATTTCTAGGGATGACCCAGGCTTCACTATTTCAGATCAAACTATTTCAGATCAAAGAGCAAATATGGTCTTTTCGACTTCTTTGGATATTCAATTTAACCAAGGTGAAGATTTAATTCACAAATTCAAACTCTCAAAAGGTGATAAAGAAGTCTTTGTCTTAAGCTACGGGGAACTCTTTCCGAGGAAAGTTGAGGATTATGGTAGCTATAATAAGCTTAAGATGACTGAGAAATTTTGGAGTAGTTGGGCTGAAGATCTCAAGTATGATGGTATGTGGAAGGATTTTGTCACTCGATCAGCTCTAGTTTTGAGGCTCTTGATATATTCTCCAACAGGAGCTATGGTGGCTGCTGCAACCACATCACTTCCGGAAACAGTTGGTGGTAATAGAAACTGGGACTATCGTTTTTCCTGGATAAGGGATTCAGCGTTTTCACTGTGGGCGTTTAAGTCGTTGGGTAGCAATAGTGAAGCTCAAAGATATCTCTCTTGGTTAATTAACTCAAGTGTATTGTTTGGACATGATTTACGCCCAGTTTATGGAATAGAGGAAACTGGGAACATCAAAGAGCACCAACTTAAGTTTTTAGAAGGATATATGGGGTCAAAACCGGTTAGAATAGGAAATGATGCTGCCAAACAGATACAGCTAGATGTATACGGAATTCTACTTGATGCATTTTACTTCTCAATAAGGCATGGTACGGGGTTCCCTGAGGACACTTATCATAGATTTGTAAAGACACTTGCACATTATGTCTGCAAGAATTGGAAATTGCCAGGGCATGGAATATGGGAAATTCGTGGAGAAAGAAAGCACTTTGTGTATTCTAAGATATGGTCTTACGTAGCATTAGATAGGGCCATCAGGATTGGGAAGATGACGAATCATAATGAGGACGTGCTAATTTGGCAACAGGTGATGGCGGAGATTAAGGATGAGGTTCTCTCAAAAGGATGGAGTGATGAGAAAAAGTCATTCGTTATTAGCTACGATTCTGACGAGTTAGATTCTGCCCTTTTGTTAATACCTTTGATCAAATTCCTAAAACCCGATGACCCCAGAGTCGCATCAACAGTTGATGCAATATGTAAAGATCTACTTCAGAAAGATGGACTGATTTATCGTTATCTTGCGGATGATGGACTCGAGGGAAAGGAAGGAGCGTTCTTAGCTTGTAGCTTTTGGCTTGTAGCTTGTCTAGCAAAGATAGGCCGCGTGAAGGAGAGTAAATTATTATTTGAAAAGCTTTTGTCGCATTCAAATCACTTGGGTCTTTACTCAGAAGAAGTTGATCCGTTAACAGGCGAAGCTCTTGGCAATTTTCCTCAGGCGTTCACACATATGGGTCTTATCTCTGCTGCAAGTGAAATTAATAATGCTCTTAAAAAAGATGGATAGACATTTAATGGTAATTTGATTCACATCTATTTGGATTTATCCCGCATATCATATTGTACTAATTATCGCTATTGCCAGAGATGGGAACATTAATAGGGAAATGCTTTCTTAAAAGAAAAATGTGGAACTTACAATAATAAATGCGTTTAATATCACTGACGCGTGGTTTAAATGTTTAGAGAAATGTATTAGCGAGGAAAAAGGAGTTTACACATATAAGATCGAAAAAGGGTCATATGAGGGTAAATATAGAAAAGAATTTGATCAAGTTTTAATCAACATTAAAAACCCGGGCTTTAAACCACTAGTTCCAGAAGTACCTGAAGGAGTCCCACCTCCGTGTAGTATTGATCAGGTAAACACATATGCCTTAGAATATATTTACCTTCCAACTAAAAGAGTTGATGAACAATATACATACGGCGAAAGGATAAATGAAGGAAATCAATTAGAAGAAGTAATCGCAAAATTACAAAAATCTAAAGAAACTAATCAAACTTGCATCGAAGTAGCTAAACCATCTGATATGAATTTGGATGATCCACCATGTCTAAGGCTCATCGACGTAAGAGTAAGATATGGTGCCGTACATTTTTTCATATATTTCAGATCTTGGGATTTATACAGTGGATTGCCTGTCAATTTAGGGGGTCTACAGATCCTAAAAGAACATATTGCTAAGAACCTAGATCTTCAGGATGGTACATTAAACGCCTGGAGTAAAGGATTACATCTCTACGATTTCCAATGGGCACACGCAAAAAAAGTTGTCGAAGGAACCCCTACACAAAAAAGAATAATGAAATAACATCTTAACTCAAAACTGTTGATCTAGTTAACTTAAACACATTTTTGTCTCGAATAATGGTCTTGATAGATATATGTATTTGAAGCTATTGTCGTATTTAGATTAAACTTAAAATGATATTAGATGTTTAGAGTTCAGATGAATCCATCAATCTTGAAAATTAGAGGAAATGTTGTATCTGGAAAAGGTAAGGCGAATAAATTTGTCTCTCTAAGATGGGTCACAGATCAGCTTGCAAAAAATCTGAATATGCAACCCTATCTTGGAACCCTAAACCTCAAAGTAAAGAAAGATGACTTTAAATCATTGCATTCAAATTTGAAAAAAGCTATAAGACTTGTTCCTCCCTCAGAACAGGGCTGTGCAGGACTCTGCCTACCATCTATAATTGAAGGTGTAATAAAAGCGGTTATAGTGGTTCCGACCATTGGACGATATTATGATGACCAAATTGAACTCATTGCATCAGTAAATCTCAGAAATGCATTGGAGCTTAAAGATGGGGATAAGGTGAATGTAACTGTTGGACTAAATCCTACACCAACAAGACCACAGATTTTTGGAGTCATATTAGATATGGATGGCACGCTAATTAATACATTTGACGCGTTTTATTTAGCTATTCATGAGGCCCTGTCAAACAAAGGTTACCCTGTACCTACACGAAGAGAATTGAGAGAAGTTCTTGATAAAGGCTTATCAGTTCAAGACATATTTTTCAACAAATTTGTAATAGCAGATGAAATGGATGAATTTATAACGAATATTTCAAATATCTTCAACAAAATCAGATTGGAAAATGTAAAACCTATTTTGGGGACTTCAGACGCATTATCACTCATGAGAAGCTGTAACGTAAAGATAGCTATAGCTACTGGAAGCTCAACTCCACGCCATTTAGTAGAGCAGGACTTGAAGCGATTCAAGATATTAAGCTACATCGACGTAATGAAACTTAGTTATGATGTTCCTAGACGAAAACCTCACCCAGATCTAATTAATTCATGTATATCTGAGCTAAACATTAACGCTGGCGCATGCATTGCAGTGGGTGACTCTTCTGTTGATGTGAAGGCAGGGAGAGCAGCAGGATGCCTCACAGCAGCGATCCTTTCAGGGGTAGGATCTAAGACTATATTGATGTCTGAAAAACCGACTTTTTTAGAAAAGGATGTATATAGCCTCACCGAAAAGCTCGTTTTAGGAAATTGGTTATAGTGGCTGATTAATTATAGCTAACTGATAATTAGCTATCAATAAAATATACCCTTCAAGATTTTAACAAAGATTTGTCACATTTCAAATTTTATGATGAACATAGTAATTTTTCTTTACACAACTTGTATGTATTTCTAATTAATTAGAAAACGTTATAATATCTAAAGATAAAATATAATAAGGTGGATCATTAGAAATATATTATATAGATGATTTGGATGGTAATAAAATTAAAGCATATAATTGGTGGTAATGGTTGACTCAAGTCTGTAAACATGAATGGTCTTACTTTGGCTTAGCAAAGGAATCCTGTGACTGTGACAAACATGAGCAATGCGGTCAACAGTTTCGTCGTTGTGACGTATGTGGAATAACTGAACAATTGTCTACCCAACTCAATAAATATGGCGCGGCCGGTTGAATCTACAATCTACCAACACAGGTTAGATTGTTTAAAATGACGTCATATGATGTATAATAAGTATAATGACTTAATTATAATGCCTTGATTCAAATACTTATGGATCTGACCTTTATTTAAACCGGCTATCCAAGTTTATCTACTGTTCGTCCAGTACTGTAGTCTGAGTTTCTAGCCACGGAGATTGTTGTTATGATGACGTCTATCAATGGATAGGTGAATCGACAAGATTTCATATAGAGGAAGAGAAAATTGGTTTAAATGGGTGTTTTTGTTATGATTGTTATTTTAGTGATGTGAATAAACATCATTAATCTAATTAGTAAAGTTGAATGACATATGGATAAGACAGTAATGGAGCGTAATCGGATTAATTACTACATGGAATTACGTTTTAAGTGGGCCAGGCAGGCTTCGATCCTGCGACCTTCGCTGTGTAAGAGCGACATCCTAACCGAGCTAGACTACTGGCCCATCAGTTGGTAAGACTAGTTATGTACATTCATTTAAGGATTAGTGCTAATTGGGGTGGATAAAAATCAGATCTCTGTTTATAGTAAAATGTTATTCTTATAGGTGTCCAGATTTAGGCAATAGGTGCAATGAAGCGGCGTGACGAGAGAGTTACAGTAGCCGTTGTATCACTTTTAGCTGCAGTAGCCATAATCTTGACAAAAGTGGTTGCCTATGAAGTCACAGGAAGTCTTAGCGTCTTGGCTGAAGTCTTACATTCTTCGCTTGATTTACTTGCAACATTTGTGACTTTATCAGCTGTTCGCTATGCTACTAAGCCAGCTGATTCAGGTCATCAATATGGACATGGAAAAGCAGAGAACTTAGGTGGTCTTGCTGGAGGGATGCTGATAATGGTAACTAGTGTCTGGATCTTCTATGAAGGAATTAATAGGCTCAATCATGAAGTTTCTTTTTCTCCTTCAATCATCGCTGTGATAGTTATGGGGATATCAATAGTGGTTGACTTTTGGAGGTCAAGAGCGCTTTCTAGGGCTGCTAAGAAATATAACAGTCAGGCGTTGGAGGCTGATGCGCTTCATTTCTATAGTGACCTTTTCAGTTCTGGTACGGTGATGGCGGTAGTCGGAATAGGTCTAATTCTAAACATGTTTCCAATGGTTTCAAAGACGATATTGATCTATGTTGACGTTGGAGTAGCCATGTTAGTTTCAGCATATTTCGCATGGAGCAGTTATAAGCTTTCGAGGAGAGCTATTTCAGAGCTTCTTGATAGAGCACCAATGGATATAGTTCGAGATGTCGAAAAAACGGCCCGAGAAAATGAGGGAGTGTTGGATGTAAAAAATATGCGTTCAAGAAGAAGTGGTTCACGTGTTTTCATAGATATGACTGTTACCGTTCCAGAAGGTACAAGCATCTTAACGGCTCATGAGATTTCATCAAAAGTTGAACGATCAGTTCGGGCCAGTCATAAAGAAATTGATTTAATAATTCATATAGAGCCATCAATTAGAAATGAATTAAGGGAGTTTATTAAATTGACAGCCTTAAACACCCCTGGCATAATCGGTGTTCATAATATTCTTGTTTCAGAGTTAGATGGGTCATCACATGTCCGTTTACATGTAAGTGTTAATCCTAATTGTACAGTAGATGACGCCCATAAAATATCTGATGAACTTGAAAATAATTTAATAGAAGGTAATCACAATATATCCCTTGTCACAGTACATACTGATCCTAAGATAACTATCCGTGGCTATGATCTAGTTTCTTCTATCAAATCCTTACTTGCAAAAGTTCATGGAATAAAAGCTGAAAATGTGTTAATTGAGCGTATAGGTGAAGTGACATATGTTGATGTCAAGTGTAGCACTAAGGGTTCAGCCAGTTTAATTGACTCACATGATGCGATAACCCTGATAGAAGATAATGTAAAGGAGATTATTGGCGGAGATATCCATGTCACTATTCATCTAGAGCCAAAGGAAAAAAGGCCTCATCCTAAAAAGACTCATCTAAAACGAAAATAAGACCAATAATTAATCCTATAATCTAATTTAAGCAGATTAATTTGATTAACAATTCGTTAGGTCTTACTAATCATTTCATCAACATATATTAGCATAGGAAGGATTCCGATAAAAATACCATTAACTATGTTAATATTATCTGCTTGTATGAGTTTTTTACGCGGAAAAATTGTTAGTTGACGCCATGTTAAGATGGGGTCGGTGGGATTTGAACCCACGATCTCATGGATTCACGAATCGAGTTTGTTCCCGAGCCATGAAGCCTAGACCAGATTGACCCTTTATGTCTAGCCGACGACCCCGTGGGAGCCCTTATTCTTTACTTATGTAAATACTCTTTCTTAGATTTGGCTAAAGAACAAATTCGGTTAACATCTATATATTGAGTTAGAGACACTGAAAGGAGACAAAGAATGAACATTATATCTGAGGACCTGGGTGATTGGAGAAGAACCCACTATTCAATAGATTTGAAACCGGAACTGGATGATAATAATGTGATAGTGTTTGGATGGGTTTCTTCGATTAGAAGTCAAGGTGGGATAATATTTTTAATAATTGAGGATAAAGATGGGAAAATACAAGTAACTGCAAAGAAAAATGAGGTAACAAAAAATGTTTTTAATAAGATGGAAAAATTAGTACCTCATACATCAATTGGAATAAAAGGTATTGTTAAGGCTATTAAAAAGGCACCGAACGGTGCAGAAATCATACCAAAATCACTAAAAATTTTGGGATTTGCAAGATTGAGTCCTCCTTTTAATCTTCAAGAGAAAAAGCTTCCAAGAATTGATAAAAGGTTAGAAATAAGAGCTGTAGATTTAAGACGGGATGCAGCGCAGTCAATTTTTAAGATAAGAAGAGTGGCGTTGCAATCTATCAGAAACCACTTTATTAATGGAGGATATTTTGAAGTGAACACGCCGAAGATAATATCTTCGGCTACAGAGGGAGGAGCAGCTCTATTTCCTCTTCTTTATTATAATAAAGAAGCATTTTTGACTCAGAGTCCACAATTATATAAAGAAGAGTTGGTTATGGCGTTTGAGAAAGTATTTGAAATTGGTCCAGCTTTTAGAGCAGAACAATCTAGAACATTAGGTCATCTTAGTGAATTTGTTTCATTAGATGTTGAAGAAGCATATGTTGATTATAAAGATATTATTTCTGAAATAGAAGCTATGACGAAGAAAGTCATCAAAGAAGTTAGAAAAAAGTGTAAAGATGAACTAGCTTCATTAAGCATAGAACTTGAAGATAGTGAATTTAAGAAATACACATACGATGAAGTATTATCATTATTAAATGAAGAAGGATTTAAAATGGGATGGGGTGAAGATTTTTCATCAGAGGCTCAAAAGATTTTAGGAAAAATAAATCCATCATATTATTTTATAACGGATTGGCCTAGTCAATCTAAACCATTTTATATTAAACCTAGGGAAGACGATGCCAATATTAGTGAGTCTTTTGATTTTATGCATAGCACACTTGAGATGGCTTCAGGAGGTTCAAGAATTAATAATAAAAGAGAGCTTGAGAAAAAGATGAAAGAAAAAAGTTTGAATCCTAAAAGCTTCGAATATCATTTGAAAGTCTATGAATATGGCATGCCACCTCATGCAGGATTTGGTTTGGGTTTTGAACGTTTTATAATGACTTTAACGCAGCAAAAAAACATACGAGAAGTTGCCTTCTTCCCAAGAGACCAATTCCATTTGAAACCGTAGATATGACAAAGTAACTGATTGATGAAAAATGTCATTAAAGGCTAAAATCACACGTAAAGAGATTAAACATTTAGCTTGGTTAGCTCGAATTGGGTTATCCGATAAAGAGGAATTAGAGATGATTCCAGAGCTAAACAAAATAATTGAATATTTTGGAAAAATAGACAAAATAAACACCGAAAAAATTGTCCCAACATATCAAATATTAGAGGTTAGTAATACAGTTAGAGAAGACAAACCAAAACCGTTTCCAGCAGATAAAATACTAAAGAATATGCCAAATAAGAAAAGCAGATACATTAAAGCGCCAAGAATGACTTGAGGCGTAATTTTTTGGAGACAGCGAGAAAAATAGTAGAGATGGTAAAATCCCATCAATGCTCAGCTGAGGATCAGGTTAATTTAGCATTACAAAGAATAAAAGAAGTTGAACCTGAGATTCATGCTTTCATAAAAGTAGCTGAGGATCAAGCTATTCAATCAGCAAGAGAAATTGATGCTAGAATTACTAGAGGAGAAAAAATGGGATCGCTTTGCGGTGTCCCAATAGCTGTTAAAGATGTGATAAGTACAGCAAATATTGAGACTACTTGTGGCTCAAAAATACTTAAGGGGTATATCCCACCATTTGATGCAACAGTTATCGAAAGACTAAAACAAGAAGGAGCTATTATTATTGGTAAAACTAACACGGATGAATTTGCAATGGGTAATAGCACTGAGTTCAGCTCATTTGGACCCACTAAAAATCCAAGAGATAAGACAAGAGTTCCTGGAGGATCTTCTGGAGGAAGCGCTGCAGCTGTTGCATCCCTAGAAGTTCCACTTGCATTGGGTACGGATACTGGAGGTTCAATAAGATGTCCAGCTGCATTCTGTGGAATTGTGGGATTAAAACCAACTTACGGGAGAGTTAGTAGATATGGTCTTATTTCATATGCAAATAGTCTTGAGCAGATAGGGCCACTGGCAAGAAATGTAGATGATTGCGCTATATTAATGAAATGTTTAGCGGGTTGGGACCCGCGTGATTCAACATCATATGAATCTCCAATGAAGAAAGTGAGTACCAAAGGTTTTTCAATTAAGTCTAAGATTGCGGTTCCAAAACAGTTTTTTGGTGAGGGGACAGAAGATTTGGTTAAAAAAGAAGTATGGCGGATTTTAGATAGATTAAGTGAATTTGGGTGTATAGTTGAAGAAATATCTCTTAATAATCTGGAATATGCGCTTCCAACTTATTATATAACTGCAATGGCTGAAGCAAGTTCAAATCTGGCGAAATTTGATGGCTTAAAATATGGTAGTAATGTGAAAACAGGATATAGGGAGTGGAATACATATTTTACTAGAAATAGAGAATCAGGTTTTGGAGGGGAAGTCAAACGTAGAATAATAATTGGTACTTTCACACTTTCAGCAGGATATTTTGGAGCCTATTACTTAAAGGCTCAGAAGATAAGAACAATGATTACAAAAGAGATCGAAAACGTGTTTAAGAAGTATGACCTAATAGCAGGCCCAACTATGCCGACTACACCTTTCCTAATTGGTGAGAAGATAAACGACCCTTTACAAATGTATATGAATGATGTAGACACTGTTTCGGCTAACTTAACTGGTCATCCAGCTATTTCCATACCTATTAATTCAAAAGTTAATGCGCCAATTGGTATCCAATTATTGGCCCCCTTTTTTAGAGAAGAAGAGCTGCTTAAAGCTGGAAAACTAATTGAAGAAAAGGTGTAAGATGACAAAATGATGAAAAATGATCTTCAAATTAAAATTGGATTAGAAGTTCACTGCCAATTAACTAGTTTGAGAACTAAACTATTCTGTAGCTGTCCATCTAATTATAGAAATTCTGAACCAAATACTAACATTTGTCCAATATGTACTGGCCTTCCAGGAAGTTTACCATCAATCAATGAACAGGCAATAAAAGATGGAATAAAAGCAGCATTAGCAGTAAAAGCCAATATCGCAGATATTCTAAAATTTTATAGAAAGAATTATTTTTACCCAGATTTGCCGAAAAATTTCCAAATATCACAATATGACAAAGCGGGCGGAGTAACTTTAGCTTCGAAGGGGGTTGTTGAGATAAAAGGTAGACGTATTCATTTAAGTCGAATTCAGATAGAAGAAGATCCCGCTAAAATAAGCTATGAGGGAACAATCTCATCTTCACCTTATTCCTTAATAGACTATAATAGGGCAGGCATAACTTTAGTGGAGATAATAACTGAGCCAGAACTAAAAACGCCACGCCAAGCCAGACTTTTTCTTCAGAAATTAAGATCAATATTAGAGCACATCGGAGTTTGTGATGGAGGACTAGAAGGAGCTATAAGATGCGATGCAAACATTTCTATAAAAGGCGGAAAAAGAGTAGAAATAAAGAATATTGGTTCATTTAAAGAAGTCGAGAGAGCATTAAGTTTTGAGGCAACAAGACAAAAGACGATTAATAATAGAAATATTGTTGGAATGGAAACAAGACATTGGGACGATGTGAGAAGAGTCACAGTGTCGATGAGAGTAAAGGAAGAGGAACAAGATTATAGATATTTTCCTGAAGCAGATTTAGTTCCTTTTAGATTTGAAAAAAAATTTATTAACAGTATCAAGAAAACAATGTCAGAACTTCCAGATGCAAGGAGGGAGAGATTTGTAAAGGAAATCGGAGTTTCGCCTTCTAATGCTGAAGTTTTAACATCTGATAAGGCGCTCGCAGATTTTTTTGAGAAATGCTTAGAATATCAAGTTAACCCAAAACGAACAAGTAATTGGATAGTAAGCGATGTCCTGGGATTTCTTAATAGAGAAGACATTGAAGTGAAACAGATTAGAGTTACACCGAAGGAATTTGCAAAGTTAATTAGATCTGTTGAGGCAGGAAAAATTAGTGAACAGACAGGAAAAAAACTCTTACTAAAAACTTTAACAACGAAAGATGATGCGCTTCAAATTAAAGAAACAATGTTTAGAATATCAGATCCAGATGAGGTAAACAAGATAGTCGAAAAAGTTTTTAATGAAAATAAGAAAGCAGTAGAAGACGCTGTTGGAAATAAGAACACAATAAATTATCTTATGGGATTAATAATGAAAGCTACATCTAGCAGAGCTGATCCAAAAATTACAAGGAAAGTAATAGATGCAAAGTTGTCGACTTTACGATAATTCTAAAAAAATAAATTATCCTAGATAATCAAAGTTAAATATTTCATTGTAAAAGCCAAACACCAAAAATAAATAGCAAAATCATATGAAGTATGAAAAATGAAGAAATCAATCTTAAATATTATTATACATTTAAGCAAGTGGATCTGTCGTTAATTTTTCTAAACCAAGCTTTGTTAAATGCTCATTCAAAGCAATAACTGAATCAAAATCTTTTACAAACGATTTTTCTTTTGATTCATGAGGGATTATCAACTTTAAGGTTTTTCCGAGACGGTCTATGGAAGCCAAGAAGTCATGATTATCAGAAGTGATCACACAATCTAAATGCCATTTATCCAACCCATGTCTAACCCACATGTTTTAATCAACACCGATAAAGATGATCGTCCTTAATATTATTGTTCCCTATAAAATATATTTTTTAAAAAAAAACATTTTACAATATAAAATTACAATCTATAGATAAATAAATACAAGTACAAACTTATGATTTATATTACAGTTCATTAAAGCTAATACTAGGAACTAAGGTGTAATTAATTGAAAACTGCCAAAGAAGCAAGGATCGAGATATTGAAAAGATATGAAGAAAGCCCCAGAAACTGGCATGTTTTAACTGGGAGAGACCCAAGAGGATATTATGATACAAGCGTCATTCATCAAGAAGAAATTTGGTTTTTCAAAGAAGAGATGATTAATCCATACAAGTCAGTAGGTTTTGCTATCAAAGAAAAAATGGGTAAAAAACTAGACAAAGTTTTTCCTTTGAGCTTTGGTATACGACCTTTATCATTAAATAATAATAATCAAAAACCTGAGAATTTAGATGAACGGATGTTTAAACAGATTATTAATTCAGCTCTTCAGCAGAAACCGGTCCCTATTTCACAGATAAGAAACCAAATAGCTCTTCAAGGACCTTTTCTCAGAACTAATAATTCGAATGCAGGCTTATTTAAACAAAAGGGAGTTGATGATATACTTAGAGTTAAGGTTGACAAATTAATATCAAAGAAATATTCACATCTAAAACAAATATATGGTTAAGATTATTTTTTTGCTAATTTATTCTTAATTTTAGAACCTATTTTTTTTCTTTTCAATAATTGAGAAATCAAAATAATTGTATGCAAACAGTTAATTTAGCATAATAAAGGAAAATATTAGAATTTTTGAAAAACATTCAATCCTAAATTAATAACTTTGTTTATATTTTTGGTAAAAATATTAATGACTGCTTATAAAGAAGAAAAAATACTTAGGTCAGTATAGAATGGAATGTCAAAGGTACTCAATGGTTAAATGGAGCCCAAGCCGGGATTTGATCCCGGGACCTTTGCCTTACCAAGGCAACGCTCTAACCAAGCTGAGCTACTTGGGCTCGTATAGAGCTTTTAAAAAGATGGTTTTAAGGATTACATATGTTAGCTTCAAGGTAACATACTGGCTAGTGTATTAACATGATTATGTTACTATAAAAAATAAATATGCTCGATCAATCATTGTCAAATTAACAACAAGAGTTATGTATTATCTATAATAGACGGTTATGATATGTTTAGAGTTAATTATAAACCGGTGATGTTATACATATTTCCTTTTTATAAGAAAATTATGGCTAGTAGCTCGTCTATGGAGTGGATGAATAAGGGAATATCCAGATCTAAACGAGTTTCGATTTTATCAATATTTGTAGCTTTAGGAGTGATATTATCAGTTTATCCAGGAAGCATACCAGTTGGACCAACTAAAATTGCCCCATTCCAACACATGATAAATGCAATATTGGGGATTATGCTTGGTCCGGGATATGCCGTGTTCGCAGCTCTAGCAACGGGTTTGATCCGTATGTCTCTAGGAATAGGAACAATATTTTCGATTCCTGGAGGACTTCCAGGCGCTTTCGTTGTCGGCTTCATTTTTTGGTATGTTCGTAGAACAAGTTTAGCGGCTTTATGTGAACCAATAGGTACAGCAATAGGAGCTTTGCTTAGCGCTCTTATCGTCGCCCCACTAATAGGAGCAGGTGCTATTCCAGCTGGTCCTTGGGCATGGTTAGGTTTAACAGCGCAATGGCAGATTTATACTATTGTTTTTTGGGCAAGTAGTATACCCGGGTCAATTTTAGGGTTTATCATAGTAATAGCTATGAAGAAGAGAGGGCTCTTTGCAAAACTTTAGCTTCAAGGATATCTTTAGAGAGAAAATAATTATTACAGGAGATGTCGGAGTAGGAAAAACGCGTCTATTAGCAAAAATGGTAGATGATGTAGTAAAAAAACAAAATAAAGCTAAAGATATAGTTGTACTTGACTTTGCGCCCAATATTCCATTAGATTATGAGATAGGTTCTTCGATATCTAATTATTGTACAATGCTGAAGTCAACTAAATATATTCATCCTTTAGGTCTTACAGCTCCGAGATTAATGAGTAAATCACCTAAAGAATTAATTCAATCAGCTAAGAAAAACGCGAGGATAATTAAACCCTTGATAGAAAAAACGATTCTTAATCCTCCAGAAGCTTTGTTTATAGACGATCTAACTATATATCTACAATCCGGAAGTCCGGAGATTATACTAGAATTAATAAGAAAGGTACAAACTTTTGCTTCGACGGCCTATAAAGGAAATAGGTTAGACAATGATAAAGGAACAGGGATAACACTTAATGAGATAAAAAACCTTGATTGGGTTATAAATAATTATCCTGAAGACAAGATTCATGAGATATATATAAACAGAAATAAATAAGAAATCATAAATAATGGAAAGTTATTCGGTACTTGTTATATTTGATGCTCATTCAAGTTAACGAGCATATCTTGTGAGTCAAAAATACTTTTTTAGTTATTATCAATTATCTTAGATATTTTTTTAATTTTGTCTATAGTATAACGATATGCATCGATCTCAATAGGATTGTCAACATATGAATATTCACTGCTAAAGAGCTGTTTGCCTTCCTGAAATTGTTTAAGATGGAAAAGCTCATGTATAATATCCAAGTAAAGTATATGAAATTCACTGTTCTTCAGATGGTAAGTGCTTATTAATAGATGACCGTCAGAATCACTTAAACCCATATATCCAAATCGAGAAGAAAAGAATTCAACTTTAAGATTATTTAAAATATTTTCGGTCTGATCACCAAATAGATTTTGGATAGCTTTAACTTTATTGAATCATTTAAAATAATCATTAAAAAGATATAACTTTGTTGGGACATCACATTTAATGATAAGTTCATCTAATATATTGTACACATATTGATCACCGCCTCAGTGTTTTAAAAATGTCTCTATCAGCCCACATGATGATATTAAGATATTTAGAACAGAGGTTAAGATCTGAATATATAGTATACCTTAAATTAAGCTTAATACTAGATTATATTTAGATTATTATTCATGTATAAAAATAAAAACAAAATTAATATGGTGTGCCCTAAATGTGGAAAACATTCATTAAAACAAATAGATAACAATATAGTTTGCAACTTTTGTGGACATAAATTATCTCAAGGACAGGAAACAAATTTCAGACTTCACAATCTTCTTAGAGAAGAACAAAAAAATAAAAAACATAATTATTAAAATAAAATATTTGAATAATTATAACTAATAAATAATTGGACAATCTAAATTAATGAGTGTCACAATTATTGAAGAATTATTTAATCTTAAAAATTTTAATTTATAGTACATATTTCAGGTGGGAGTAATATGCCTAAGACCCTAAAATATCAACCGCCTATGTCACCTATCGCAGATATCTATGCTGCTACTGTCCTAAAGCTATCTAGAGATGCGCAAGAACAATCAAAGGTTAAGCTGGACATCCCCTACGGGTCTGAAGATGAGCAACTTCTAGACTTATACCTCCATGAAAGTCCCACATCTACAGGTGTTCCAGTACTGTTATTCATCCATGGCGGAGCTTGGACCCACGGATACAAGGAGTGGATGGGTTCATGGCATCAGCGATTACATGCCTACCGGCCATATTCATCTCTGTCGGATACAGACTGGCCCCAGATTCCAAGTTCCCATCTCCATTAGATGACTGCAGGAATGCATTGCAGTGGGTTTACCGAAACATAAACAGGTATGGAGGTGATCATGATCGGATATTTGTAGGAGGACATTCGGCTGGAGGACATCTTGCAGCGTTAATCACCCTTCAGCTGGATGCCTTGCCAAGACACGGTCTGCCAAAAAATGTTGTCAAAGGCTGCTTTCCGGTAAGCGAAGTATTCAACATTTCGGGTGAGGCACTCACCTTGGCTAAACCCTTATTGAAATCATGCAATGATGCCGCTAATGCCAGTCCTATCCTACATGTACGTGGTAACACGGTTCCTTTCTTCATAGCAGTAGGAGAAAACGAAGATTCTATCATGAAATCTCAAAGTGAAGATATGATCTCAGCTTTGAAGACGCAGTCAGGCGTGGTTAGAGTT